>CABEAZ010000295.1_pt1 | contig 11886 bp, 9 predicted proteins | sample 3132471 | NCBI WGS metagenome assembly CABEAZ01 (sample SAMEA5534345, study PRJEB31848) | metagenome | biome: tundra; feature: field; material: soil | place: USA | collected 2013-05 | depth 0.45 m | reverse complement strand
CCCGTAGGTCTGCGCACGACATCGATCCCGGCGGCGCGAATCTTCCCGAGGTCGTAGCGACCCGATGCGGGCTGATTCCGCCCGAATGAGAGCGTCGGCCGGCTCCAGGAGTAGATGCTGAACACTGTTTCGCCCGTTCGAGCCGCGCGCGCCTGCAACGCGGTGTCTCGCGCCATGTTCTCGGCGCCCGAGCGAGGCGCCGCGATGAGAAGGCGCCAGCTGCTGCCGTAACTTCGCTGGGGGTGCATAGGGTGTTAAATTGTCACTCCTATGAGCACCACAATCAAGCACGTTGAAGCCGCGATTCCTCCCGCTGAGTCCTTCGTACCCCGACATGTTGGACCCGACGAGCGAGATGTGGCCGAGATGGTCAAGACTCTCGGATTTTCATCGCTCGACGCGCTGATAGACGCGACCGTTCCACGAAGGATCCGGCTCCGCGATGGCCTGGCTCTGCCGAAAGGAATGAGTGAGCCGGAGGTCCTTGCTTATTTCCGCGCCCTCGCCGCGAAGAACCAGGTGTTCCGCTCGTTTATCGGGATGGGATACTCGGATTGCGTCACGCCGCCCGTCATTCAGCGAAACATCATCGAGAATCCCGGCTGGTACACGGCCTACACGCCGTATCAGGCTGAGATCTCGCAGGGACGGCTCGAGGCGCTACTCAACTTCCAGACGATGGTCATAGACCTCGCCGGGCTCGAGATCGCGAACGCATCACTGCTTGATGAAGCGACGGCCGCGGCGGAAGCGATGACGATGAGCTACGGGCTCAAGGGTAAGCCAGGCAAGGAAGTCTTCCTCGTCGCGTCCGAGTGCCATCCGCAGACGATCGACGTGGTGAAGACTCGCGCCGGAGTGCGCGGAATCGAGGTCCGCGTCGCGAGCCATGCCGATTTCAAGATCAGTCCCGATGTGTTTGGCGTTCTCGTACAGTATCCGGCAACGGATGGCGCGGTCATCGATTACACGAAGACCGTCCAGCAGGTGCACGCGGCCGACGCGCTGCTCACGGTCGCGGCCGATCTCCTGAGCTTGGTGCTGCTCACGCCGCCGGGTGAGTGGGGCGCCGACATCGTCGTCGGCAACACGCAGCGCTTCGGGGTTCCGCTGGGGTACGGCGGTCCGCATGCGGCGTACTTCGCCACCAAGGATGAGTTCAAGCGGCACATTCCGGGACGCATCATCGGCGTGTCGCGCGATGCGGACGGGAAGCCGGCGCTGCGTATGGCGCTCCAGACGAGAGAGCAGCACATCCGCCGCGAGAAGGCGACGAGCAACGTCTGCACGGCCCAGGTGCTGCTGGCGGTGGTTGCGAGCATGTACGCGGTTTACCACGGGCCGCAGGGTCTCACACGCATTGCGAGGCGGGTGCACGGATTTGCCGCAGCGCTCAGTGAAGGACTGCGCAGGCTCGGCTACACGATCGTGCACGAGGACTATTTCGATACGATCCGTGTCGCGCTTGGCAAGCGAAATGTGCATGCGATCTTGGACGAGGCGCGCAGCCGGCGCATCAATCTGCGCGTCATGGACGACAGAAGCATCGTCGTCGCTCTCGACGAGACCGTCAGCAACGACGACATCACCAATCTTCTGGCGGCGTTCAACGGCGGGAAGGACCCCGACTTTGGGATCGAGGACCTCGCTTCGGGAGCCGATCCCCGCTACGACGAGCGCTTCAACCGGACGACTCCGTTCCTCACGCATCCGGTGTTCAACAAGCACCATGCTGAGACCGAGATGCTCCGCTACATGAACAGGCTCCAGTCGCGTGATCTCTCGCTCATCCACTCCATGATTCCGCTTGGCTCCTGCACGATGAAGCTGAACGCGACGGCGGAGATGATGCCGATCACGTGGCCGGGATTCGCGAAGATCCATCCCTTTGCGCCGCTCGACCAGACGGACGGTTACCGCCAGCTGTTCGACGAGCTCGAGAGCGCTCTGGCGGAGATTACCGGGTTCGCGGCGGTTTCACTCCAGCCGAACGCCGGTTCCCAGGGAGAGTTCGCCGGACTGCTGGTGATCGACGCCTATCACGCGTCGCGCAACGAGGCGCACCGCAACGTGTGCCTCATCCCTCAATCGGCGCACGGGACGAACCCGGCGAGCGCGGTGATGGCCGGCATGCAGGTCGTGGTCGTGAAGACCGACGAGCGCGGGAACATCGATGTTGCCGACGTGAAGGCGAAGGCGGAGGAGCACGGGTTGCACCTCGCCGCGCTGATGGTGACGTATCCCTCGACCCATGGCGTGTTCGAGGAATCGATCGTCGAGATCTGCGACATCGTCCACAAGTACGGCGGGCAGGTGTACATGGATGGCGCGAACATGAATGCGATGGTCGGCTTGTGCCGGCCCGCGGACATCGGCGCCGACGTCTGCCACCTCAATCTCCACAAGACGTTCTGCATCCCGCACGGCGGTGGCGGGCCGGGGATGGGTCCCATCGGCGTGGCGAAGCACCTCGTCCCGTTTTTGCCGGGCCATCCGGTGGTCAGACTGGACGGACGGCACGAGGTCGGAGCGGTATCGGCGGCGCCGTGGGGAAGTGCCAGCATTCTCCCGATTTCGCACGCCTACATCAAGCTGATGGGCGGAGATGGACTGGAATACGCGACCAAGATCGCGATCCTCAACGCGAACTACATCGCGAAGCGTCTCGAGCCGCACTTTCCGCTGCTGTACAAGGGCGCGCACGGAACCATCGCGCACGAGTGCATCGTCGACACGCGGGTGGTGAAGCAGACGAGCGGCATCGAGGTCGAGGACATCGCGAAACGGCTGATGGACTACGGCTTCCACGCGCCGACGGTCTCGTTTCCGGTGCCCGGAACGCTGATGATCGAGCCGACGGAAAGCGAGCCGAAAGAGGAGCTCGACAGATTCTGCGAGGCGATGATCTCGATTCGCGAGGAGATCAGGGAGATCGAGGCCGGCGAAGCGGACAAGCAGGACAACGTCCTCAAGAACTCGCCGCACCCGATCGGGCGCGTGACGGCGAGCACGTGGACGCATCCGTATACGAGGGAGCGTGCCGCGTTCCCGGCGCCGTGGACTTTGGACTTCAAGGCCTGGCCAACGGTGGCGCGAATTGAGAGCGCGTATGGGGACCGGAACCTCATTTGCTCGTGCCCGCCGACCGATGCGTACGTAGAGGCGGTAATCGGAGCGAGCTGACAGGGCTGACGCTTGGCGCTAATGCCCGATGTGCTTCGTGTAGGCGTCCGACTTCATCAGGCCGTCGATCTCCGACGCGTTGCTCGGCTTGACCTTGATCATCCAGCCCGCGCCGTAGGGATCGGTATTCACTAAGGCGGGCTCCTTGTCGAGCCGCGCGTTGATCGCCACGACCTCGCCCGCGATCGGCGCGAACAGCTCCGACACCGCCTTCACCGCTTCGATCGTCCCGAACACATCGTGCTTGCCGAATTTCGTCCCGACTTTTGGCAGCTCGATGTAGACAATGTCGCCGAGCTCGCCCTGGGCGTAGTCGGTGATGCCGATCTCCGCGTTGCCGTCCTTGCCCTTACGGACGTACTCGTGCTCTTCCGTGTACTGGAGATCATTCGGGATTTTCGCCACTTGTGCTCCGCTGGAGGATGCCTGCCGGACTGCCGGGCGGAAGTCTATCCGCACCCGAAAAGAGAGTCAAGAAACGCTGACTTGGCTCTCCATCGTGCGGGCATTGCTGTGCATATCGCGGACATCGCTCACCATGGGGCGGACGTCGCTCACTTTATCGACCGCATCTCGCTGAAGGGAGCTCCACAGCGCATCGACATCGCGCTCGAGTTCGTCGAGTGATCCATTGTTATCAATACAGTAATCCGCCCGTGCGCGCTTGAGCTCGGCGGGCATTTGCGAGGCGATCATGTTCATCGCCTCGGTCTCTTCCAGACCGCGAGTGGTCACCAGACGCTCCAGCCGGACGGGCCGAGGAGCATCCACGAGCACGATCGCGTCGAACTCATCGACGAGGCTCCTCTCGAAGAGCAGCGGAATCACGCAGACGACGATCGGATCACCACGCTCCTTGGCGCGGGCGACCTCGCGATCTTGCATCCGCGTGACGCCCGGGTGGACGATTCTGTTCAGCGCGTCGAGCTCACTTTGATCGGCGAACACGATCCGACGAAGCGCGTCCCGGTCGAGGCTTCCATCCTGCTTGATGACGTCTTTGCCCCAGCGTTTCACGATGTCCCTGAGCGCCTGAGTCTCTGGGCGCACGGCTTCACGCGCGAGCTCGTCCGCATCGATGATGGTGGCGCCGCGAGCGGCCAGCATCTTCGCTACTTCTGATTTTCCGCTGGCGATGTTTCCGGTCAGTCCGATGAGAATCATCTTTCACTGGATCGAGGTGGAAGTCAGCCGGGTGCGTGGCCAAGATAGGGAGTTCTCCCACCTATGTCACGCATAAACAGCTGCTTGGAGCTGTGCGGATCCATCTCAGCAGTCAGTCGAGCTGCTAGAGAAGCGGGACCTGAGCCGCGTCGCCCGGGGGAACGGTGTGACACATCCTGCAGCGCGCTTCGTACGATTCCGTACCACCGACCATGATCTGCGGCGAGTTGTACGGAGCCGGCCGGCCACCGATCAGCCGTTGATTGCGGCTGGCGGGGCCTCCACAGAGTACGCAAATCGCGTGCAGCTTGTCCACGACCTCAGCAATAGCCATTAGTTCCGGCATCGCTCCAAACGGCTCTCCGCGGAAATCCGTGTCCGTTCCCGCCACGATAACCCGGCGTCCCCTGGCGGCCAGCGAGGTGACCAGAGGCACGATCCCTTCATCCAGGAATTGGGCTTCGTCGATCGCGACGACGTTCGCCATAGGGTCGATCTGCTGGCTGATCTGCGCCGCGGAATCGGCGGGGATCGCCTCGACCGTGCGGCCGTCGTGACTCGAGATCGAGTAGATCCCGGCATATCTCGCGTCCAAGTGCGATTTGAACACCTGCACCCGCTTTCGCGCGATGATGGAGCGCCGCACACGGCGGATCAGCTCCTCGCTCTTGCCGCTGAACATCACGCCTGCAATCACTTCGATCCATCCACCGCTCTGGTGGAATGGTCCGCTCGGCCCACTCACGAGCGATCGCGATCTCTACGCGGTGAGCTCCCGCGGGTTGGTCTGTCGGACGATCCCGGGCGACGCGGAGGACGCGGCCTATCGCTTGGCGACCTATCGCTTCGCGGCCTATCGCTTCGCGGCCTATCGCTTCGCGCACCTCGCTCCGGACGCTCCCTCGGTCCCGCGGAGCGCTCGCGATCCTCTCGATCCCGTTCGCCGCGCACAACCACGCGCCGTCCTTTGATCATCGAGCCGTTCACCCGGGCGATCACACCGGTCGCGTCGCCCTCCGCCACTTCGACGAGCGCGTGGCTCTCCTGCAAATCGATCTTTCCGACACGCTCTCCGGGAATCCCGCCCTCTCCGGCGATGATGCCCATGAGATCTCCGACCTTCACGCCGTCGCGCGTGCCGATCGTCATGAAGAGACGCGTCATACCGCCAGCACCGGCACCGGCACCGGCACCGGCCCCGGCTCGCGGGCGCTCGCCATCAGCAGGCCTCGCCCGAGCGGCCGGTGCCTGGTTCGCTTCGGCCTGGCGTCGCTGAACCCTCTCGCGCTCCAATACGTAAAGAGCGGCGGCGGCGAGCTCCGTCCCGTCGAATTCCTGGAGCAGTGGCTCCAGCGCTATGATCTCGCGGGTGGGAACTCCGCGCGCGAGCACCGCGCGCAGCTCCTGGCGCACCGCTTCCTCTCGGTCATGGGCGCGCCGCTCGGGCCCGTGAAGATTCAGCGGGGCGAGTCTTCCACCCGCCAGCTCCCTCAGCCAGGGGACTTCGCCCGGCGCTGCCACGACGACGACCTGAACCGGCTTCGCCTGCGAGATTTGGTGCAGCTCCGCCGGGGTCACCGGTGGCTGATAGAAAATCACCGTGTGCGTGGCGGCGCTCCCGACATAGCCGCGAGTCACGGTGATCGACTCGTCATCTTCGTGGTAGCCAAGGGTTCTCAGGGTGAGCGTTGCCTCAGTGGCGGCGGCTTCGTCGCGCGCCACGATCACCGCCGACGGAGGATCGAGATCATCGAGCAGTCTCCGAAGCGCGCTGGTTCGGGCACTTCCAGCGACGGTGACGTACTTGATGATCGGCATCTCGTAATCCGCGGGTATCTGCGGCGCTTCCATATCCGCGGGTCCCACGCGCCGGGCGCGCCGGGCGTAGCGCTCGACCAGATTCTCCACCGCCGGGGTCAGCTTGCGGGCGACGATGATGCGTCCCGCATCACTTAGCTCGCCGAGGACTCCCTCGAGTGCGGTAACGGTGTCAGCGCCTTCCTCGAGAATGTCATCCGCCCAGGCGATGGCTACAATGCGCACCGTGTCGAGCTTGAGGAGTGAGGCACGTACTAGCTCCAGGAGCTCCGCCGGCGTTCCCGCCACGGCGAGAACCGGACGGGTCTTGAAGATTCGCCCCGCGCGCGCGGCACTCGTGATGGGCACGACCTCGATTCCAGTCGGCCCGGAAAGACGGAGAAACGCCTCAGAAATCGCGAGAGCCGTTTCCGCATCGCGAGTCACCACCACGACTTGCGTGCCTCCCGCCGATGGATCGACGCGGGCAAGAGCGGGAGTCAGAAATTCCGCAATTGACTCGGTCGTATGCGGAAGCGTGTAGACCAGGCTCTGACTGCGCCCAGCCTGCCCGGAGGCGCGCTCCCCAACTTCCTCCAATTCCGGCATCCTCGACCTCTATTTTGCAACGTGGCGCAGTGTCCGCCCCGCCGGTATCGTTATATGTCTTCCCACCGCGCGGCGTCGCCGCTCACCAAAGATAGCAGCATCGGGGCACCCATGATTACCGCCATCGTATTGATAAAGGCCGAGCCACAGCGAATCGCCCAGTGCGCGACGAAGCTTGCTGGAATCGATGGCGTCTCTCAGGTCTATTCCGTTTCGGGAGAGTGGGACCTCGTGGCAATGGTCGAAGTGGCCGAGCACGAGGCGATCGCCCGAATCGTGACCGAGGAAGTGACAGTGGTTCCCGGGATCAAGTCAACGCACACCCTTACCGCATTCCGGGCGTACTCGAAAAAGGATCTCGAGCAGGCCTGGGACATCGGGCTGGAGTAGCGCGGGATGTTGGTGAGCAACTCCAGTCCGGACGCGGCGAGCCGGGCCGCTATTCGATTGCTGATGGAGTGGCTGCCGGGCGCGAGCGCGGTGGAGGGAAGCACCGATCTCGACCTCAGCTCGAGAGCCGAGCAACCGCAGCTTCGATCCGCCCAGATAGTCGAAGGGAGCACGCTGCGAGCTGTCAACGTGCCGGACGTCACTCGCACCATGGCTTCCGGGTTCGGCGCATTTCTCGATGGCGCGCAGAAGGTGCGGGTGATCGGGCGCGACTTGAACGTGCCGCTCGTCCTCGGTACCACGTCGGCGGCGGTGCGCATTCGCGTGAACCGGCGGCTGGTTACCTGGGAACACCAGCCGCCGAGGCTGGAGCAGAAGCTCTATCTGCCCCTCAGATACTTGCGTCCTTTGACTGAGACGTTGCGCCCGAGCTCACAAACGAAGTACGGTCAGTTCCAGATCGTGGACACATCGACTCCTGACTCGAGCGGCGAATATCCAATCGAGCATCCAACAGTGTTGCTCGAGCGCGCAATTCGCGCGGTGGATCGGCAGCGGGACGCTCTCGAGGATGAGCTCGCGGAAGCCTGGTGCGCTATTGGTGGAGCGCCACTTTTCATAGATGGCGGCATCAGCCGCAGTGAGCGCGTGGCGTCTTCAGCGAAAGCGATCGGTGTGATCAAGAGCCACCGCACGCTCTACGTCGAAGGCGATGCGCTCAGGACAGTTGTCGGCCTCGCGAAGGGCGAAAGATCGTCGGTGTTCCTGGTGTCGCCGCGGTCGCGCAGTGAAGTGATGAGCTGGTATCTGCGCCTCCGTGATCCGGCGGGTCATGATGTGTTGTGGGGGCTCGTCCGCGTCGAGATGTCGCGGTGTGAAAATCCCACTGAGCGCGCGAACGAAATCTCGCGCTGGGTGCTCGCCGAAACATCCCCGCTGGCTCTGCCAGACGGGCGGTGGGACAAGATGTCTTACGGAATTCGCGACTGCGAAGAATTTCTGAGAGCTATTTCATGACCGGAGCACTGGGCCGCGTCGTCGCGACAGAGCGGAAGCCGAACACTCCGCACGAATTCCATTTCTGGACGGCGATCGATTCCCCTGTCGGAATTGGGACGATCGTCCGCGTCGATGGGGCGCAGCCGATGGACGGACAGATTCCGCACATCTACGGAATAGTCGTCGAGGGGTTCAGCTACACGGATCTCCAGTCGCCGATGCACGACGTGCTCGGCCACGACGGGTTGCCGACGATGGCGGGCTATGCGGCCACCGAGAGAGCGGAGATCCGGCTCTACACCGCGGCCGTGCTGAGACAAATCCCGGAGGAGCCCCTCCAGCCGGTGCCAATGGGTCAGGTCTTTCTCGCCGAAGAAGCCGACGTGCAGATCGCGCTGCGCATGGACAGCTATCTGCGCGAAGGAGCGAACACGGGAATTCCAATCGGCGTGTATCGCGCCGGAGGAACGGAAGCCGTGATCTATCTCGACGCGGATTTTCTCCTCGGCCCCGAGGCAGCGCATCTCAATATCACCGGGGTCTCGGGACTCGCGACCAAGACGAGCGCCGTCGAGTGGCTGCTCGCATCGCTGTTCCGGCATTTCCCGGAAGAGAAAGGCTCCATTGCGGCCGTATGCTTCAATGTCAAAGGTCCCGACCTCTGCTATCTGGATCAGCCGGGAAAGGTCGAGAAGTCGGACGAGGCCCTCTATGAGAAGCTTGGCGTCGAGGCGAAGCCGTTCCAGAAAGTCGAGTATTTCGCGCCTTACACTGCCAAGGGTCTCGCCCTCAACACGTTCCGGAACAACGAGGCTCTGCTCGACAACGTCACGCCGCTGACCTGGGGTCTGCGCGAGGTCCTCCAGTTCGCGGAAGTTCTCCTCAACAGGGACGACATCGATGCGAAGGCCGATGCGCTGATCGACTTCATCACGGACAGCGTCGTCGACAAGGAGTTCACCGATCCGCTCCTCAGCAAGAAGCACAGGGTGCAGTCGTTCGCCGATTTGGATGCGTGGTTCCGCGATGTCCTTCAGGGGATGGAAAGGAAGGACGGAGAGAGCTGGCGGACGCACCACGTGGCGACCATCCGCAAGGTCCGTAACCGCCTGTCGAACATCTCCACACGCTGCGCGGGACTCGTCACCGACTCGGGGGCCGTGAGCGACCTCCCGTTCGGGAGCTTTGATGACCGCACGGTGTACGTGGTGGATGTCGCCAACCTGGAGGAAGATGCGCAGGACCTCATCTTCGCCCGGATCGTCTCCAAGCTCCGCGAGCATCTGGAGCGGAGGGACCTGGGCGTCAAGCATCTCGTCGTATTCGTCGACGAACTGAACAAGTACGCGCCGGGTGATGGAGCCGATACCTACGTCAGGAAGATGCTGCTCGACATCGCTGAGCGTGGCCGCTACCTGGGCCTCGTCCTGTTCAGCGCGCAGCAATTCCGCTCGCAGGTGCATCGGAGAGTGGTCGGCAATTCCGGGACATCGCTGTTCGGAAGAATGGACCCCGACGAGCTGTCGACACCGGGGTACGCGGTGCTGAGCCCGGCGACAAGAACCAAGCTCGCGACGCTCGAGAAGGGGCAGTTGATGATTCGCCATCCACATTTTACGCAGCCGATCTTCGTGCGCTTCCCGCGTCCCGCGGTGATGCAGGGACGCGAAGGCTCGGAGCGCTACCCGCAGTCGAGCGACGTCTCGCTCGAGGCGGCGATTCTGCGCGCGCTCAGGCCGCTCGATCCGACGATCACGCTGCCGTGGGTGCAGGAGATCACCGCACTGTATACGCCGGAAGAGGTGATCCGGGCGCGCAACGCGACGCTTCTCGCCAGGCCAGACAACGTGAAGGCTTACTTCACGGCGCAATTCCGAAAGATCATCCCGGCGCAGGCGGCGACGCGCCCCATGGCGGGGAGCATCAAGTCGGCTCCGGAAAACGATCCGTATGGGTTTTAAAGGGGTCCATATGGGTGTTAAAGAAACGGCACTTACTCTTCTCGCAGTTGTTTGTTTTTCTCATGCCGCCCTCGCTCAACCGGTTCTGCTCCAGATCCGGCCTCACATTGGCGACACGCTGCGGATGCATCTTTCGCAATCGGTGGAGTTTACCGGAATCACTCGCCGCGAGGGGCGCGATTCCGCGACCAGCTCGATGACGACGTCCATCGAGGTGTTCACCCGCGCGATCGCGCACCAATGGACCTCCGGCGGCACTCTAATGCAGTCGATCACCGATTCGGTCGCGATGACTCCCGCCTCGGAAGGATCACTCGCCGATCTCAAGCGGCGGGCGATGCAGGCAAAGCGCGCCTGGGTTCGTGTTTCCACCGATGGAGCGATGGAGATCGTCGACGACGACGATCCCAACAGCGAGCTGCGGCACATCTTCGGAGAAATGCCCGCGATGCTGGCGCGCGAGCCGGTCGCCGTCGGCGAAAAGTGGACGCGCGAGATGCAGATCCCGTTGAGCGGCGATCCGGGCACCATGGGACAGGTGCGGGCGACGTTCCGTCTCGATTCTCTGGGCACGAACGGCGACGTCGCATTCATCTCGATGCACGGCACGATGTCCCGCATCAACTCCCCGGGCGCGCCACCCGCGGGCGCCGGCTATGCCACCTCGGGCATGCTCTCGGGCACAATTCAGATCGACCGCAGGCTGGGTTGGATCACTGACTCCAAGAGCAGTATCATCGTACGTTCTACGATCGCCGCGGCCCCAGCCCGAAAGGGAGCGCCACAGGGAGCGCCGATGCAGGTGCGGACGAAGATCACGCAGTGGATACGGGCGATGCGCACTCGATGAGACTGGTTCACCTCTCGGACATACACCTCGGCTTCAGACAATATCAGCGGCAGACACCCACGGGGATCAACCAGCGTGAGGCGGATGTCGCGGCTTCGCTGCGCCGCGTGATCGACGCTGTAATCGAGCTGCGCCCCGAGCTGGTGCTCATCGCGGGGGACGTATTTCACACCGTTCGCCCGAGCAATCCGGCGATTCTGCACGCGTTCCACCAGTTCTCGCGCCTGATGCAGATGCTGCCCGATGCCACCGTGGTGATGATCGCGGGCAATCACGACACTCCGCGCACGGCCGAGACGGGATGCATCCTCAGGCTGTTCGCCCCGCTCGGGATCACGGTGGTGGAAGGCGAGGCGAAGCGGATTATGCTTCACGAGCACGATCTTTCGATTCTCGCCGTGCCCGACATGCTGGGGAAGAAGCCGTCGCTCGAGCCCGATCCGAGCGCGAAATACAACATCCTCCTGCTTCATGGGGAAATCGAAGGAGTCCTGCCCAGGTATGGCCGCGAGCTTGATCGCGCTCCCATGGAAATCACACAGCAGGAGCTCGGCGCCGAGCGATGGGATTACGTTGCTCTCGGGCATTACCACGTCTACCGGTCGGTTGCGCCGAACGCGTTCTACGCCGGCTCGCTCGACTATACGAGCACCAATCCGTGGGGAGAGCTGGCCGAGGAGCGCGAAACGGGAATCGGCGGGAAGGGGATCATCGAGCACGATCTCTCGACCGGGGCGCACACGTTTCATCCGATTCCGCCGCTGCGACAATGGGCTGATCTGGCACCGCTCTCCGGGGCCGGACTGTCACCCGCTTCGCTCGACGAGGCGATCCGCGGGGCGCTAGACAACTTCGAGGGCGGCATCGACGACAAGATCGTGCGCCTGGTCGTCCGCGATGTTCCACGCCACATCCTGCGCGAGCTGGATCACA
>CABEAZ010000288.1_pt1 | contig 12161 bp, 9 predicted proteins | sample 3132471 | NCBI WGS metagenome assembly CABEAZ01 (sample SAMEA5534345, study PRJEB31848) | metagenome | biome: tundra; feature: field; material: soil | place: USA | collected 2013-05 | depth 0.45 m | reverse complement strand
CTGGCGTCTGACCGGACATCCGTGACCGGCTCCAAGTCAACCTCGGGCAGGTTGTCGCGAATCCTTGCCCGGAGCGATCCGGCCGCCGTATGAAGGAGGAATCCGCCGGCCTGTGCCAGCCCCAGCTCCACGGCGAGACGCGCGCTACAGAGGCTGGCGTTCCCGCAGAGAGCAGCCTCGGACCCGTCGCTGTTATAGTAGCGCATCCGGACGTCGCCCTCTCCCGATTTCTCGAGAAAGACGACTCCGTCAGCCCCGACACCCGTGCCGCGCGCCGCAAGCGACCTGATTGACTGCTCGTTCTCCAGACGCGCTACGGCGCCCGGCGTCGAGTCGAAAACGACGAAGTCGTTTCCCGACCCCGTCATTTTGTAGAAGTGCTGGCCCTCTGGGCGAGCCACCATTAGATCCTCCCGGTCAGGCTCCACCAGCGCAGACGCCAGACCATCCAGATTGCCTCGCGGACGATCTTCTTCGACATCTTGCTCACGCCCTCGGTGCGATCCACGAAGATGATCGGGATCTCGAAGAGGCGGAAGCCGCCCTTCCAGGCCCGATAAGACATCTCGATCTGAAACGCGTAACCATTGGATTTAACGGAGTTTAGATCGATCGATTCGAGTACATTCCGGCGGAAGCACTTGAAACCACCGGTGGTGTCGAAGATCGGCAGTCCGGTCACCGCTCGCGCGTAGATGTTCGCTCCGTAGCTGAGAAACAGCCTGCTCATCGGCCAGTTTACGACGTTGACGTGGCCATCCTGATAGCGCGATCCCAGCACTACGTCCGACTCCTTGATCGCTGCCAGGAACTCGGGCAGGCGCTCCGGATTGTGGGAGAAGTCGGCATCCATCTCGAATACCAGGTCGTACTTTCGCTCGAGGGCCCAGCGGAAACCGGCGATGTAGGCGGTTCCGAGCCCGAGCTTCCCCGCCCGATGGATCACATGAACCCGGGCGTTGTTGGCGGCGATGCCGTCGACGATCGCGCCCGTTCCATCCGGCGAACCGTCGTCCACGACCAGCACCTCGAGCGAAGGATCCTGAGCCAGAATTGCCGGGATCAATCGTGCAATGTTGAACCGCTCGTTATACGTCGGGACAATGACAAGGGCGCGATCAGGCAAGTCGTCTCCGGTCGCGCCAGATTCCGGTACCCAGCATCAGAAATCCGAGGGCCATCGCAAGCCAGGTGATCACTTTCCCCCTCTCGTAAGTGGGGCTCGTGAAATTGAGCTCGACGCTGCGCCCGCCCGGAGGCAGCTCGACACCAATCATCGTGTAGTCTGCTCGCCCGATTCGGGCCGGTTTTCCGTCGACGGATGCGATCCAGCCCGGGTAGTAGTTCTCGGAGACGATGAGTGAAGATCCCTCAGGGGCGGGCGCGCTCAAGTCGATCTGTACCTTGCCCGGTTCGTAGTGATGCACTGTTGTCTTTATCGCCAGCGGAGCTGGAAGCGATTGCACTCCTTGCGCCACCGTGACGTTGGCCGAGGTGTCGAACAGAGCGGCGCGTGTGAGCTCGAATCGCGGATTGAGAATCGTCGCGAGCACCTGATCGTCGGGCGCCTTCACCGCGACCGGCGTCACCCATGAATACGGATTTGGCTTGGCAAGGCGAAAGAGGTAGACGGTGTCCCCGGATGCGTTGAGGACCGGCCCATTCATGAGGGTCGTACCCTGAATGAACGGCAGCTCGGGAATGTTGGTCAGCAAGTACTGCGTGTTCGTCAGCTGGAGAACGTTGGGATTGAGGAGCTGGTCGAGGCCGGAGTTCTCTCCAATGAGCACGTCGTAACGTCCGAGCTCATTGCCGTGATATCCGTGGGCAAGCCGGATCCTGTGCGTCATCAATGCATCGCCACTCAGAAACACGTCTCGCTGCGGGACCTGCCGCATTTGGAACGCGAAAACGCGACCCGGCTGGGGCTCCTTCGCGAGAGCATCGACCGTCGCGTCGCTCGCGTAAATCACCTTTCCAGGCGGCATGAACATCCAGTACATATGCTCGACCGTCCAGAGATCGACTGCGGTGAGGGCGACGAGGGCCAATGCCGCCGCCTTGATCGAGAACTTTCCGCGCGTCAGGGCGAACCAGAGTCCCAACACAAGCAGGATGAAAGCCAGCGACCGCCACGCGCCAAGAATGAGGGCTGAGTGGTTTGCCGCGACCCGGTCGACGAGTCGTTCGTCGGCGAACAATTCGGCGATACTGGAGAGCACGCCGGCTGATGCGAGCAGCGCGATCACCAGCCCCCCGATCGTCCAGCCGATGAGATATTTTCGCGAGACACGAAGCTGGAGAAAGCGCTCGGTCCCTGTGGCAACGAGCAAAGCAATCGCGAGCGTTCCGACGAAGAAGATCGTCGCTGGGGCGCGGAAGTACTTCGTGCCGGGAACCAACGCGTACGGAATTCTATAGAACGGGGTCGCGCCACCGAGCGACCAGAGCAAGGTGACGAGGAGCGCGACCGACCAGAACACGATGTGCTTTCGGCGCGGATCACCACGCAGCCCGATGAAAGCGGCGCCGGCCAGAATGAGAACAACGACTCCGACGTAATCGCTGTGAAGGTGAATCAGGTTTGGCCCCGAGTACTTGTCGAGCATTCCTGAGAACTGCGGGAGGTATGCATTCAGCAGCTCGTCCGGCGGCCAGGCGTACGAAGTCGCGGTGGCATAGTCACCGAATCCCCCCGCCCGCGGCGACCAGGCCACGTATTCACGGACCGGCAGATATTGTACTGCGCCGATCGCGAGCCCGACGACCACAGAAAGCAGCGCGGCTCCCAGTCGCTTGATTGAGACATCGCGCGGGAGCTTGACCCCATCGAGCGTGGCGAACGCGAGAAAAAGGGAGTACGCTCCCGCTGTGAGAAGGGTGTATTGCAATAGCTGTGGATGGGGACTGAGGACGCAGAGGCCGATGATCAGGGCGAACGCACCCCAGCTCCAGTTCTTCCCTTGCCGGAATCCGAGGAAGAGCATCCAGAGCGCCAATGGAAAGAGCGCGCTCACGAACAGCTTCCCGTCGTGGCCAGGCGAGACGTACGATGCGATCTGTCCGCTCATCATGTAGGCGATTCCGCCGACGAGCGCACCGTAGAAGCTGTAGCCGAGCGCGCGAAGGAATCCGTACGTGAAAAGGCCGCAGAGGAAAATATGAATGATGAAGCCCCACGTCATCGCGATGTCCGTGGGCATGATCATCCGCAGGAGGAAAGTCGGATAGAAAATGTCACCGTGCATGGCGGCGACGTAGGGCATGCCGCCCAAGAGATACGGATTCCAGAGCGGGAAATGCCCCGTAGTCTTTAGCGTAGTCGCGGCGAACTCCCGGAAGGCGTACCCGGCCTTGTACTGATCGCTGTTTTGATTCAGGAGGAACTTGCCAACGAGCGCCGGATATCCCAGCGAGAGCGTGGCCAACGCGTAAACGATCGCTGCCCAACCAAATGCGAAACGCGGCGCCGGAGGCGCCGCGGATGTGCCAGCGGGACTCGTCGATTGCCGGAGGGGAGACTTCTCTCGTCGCTGAGCCATGGTCGTTCAGGTTGGTGAAGACTTTCGGTTTGGGCCCGCGGCAATATACAATCCGCTCGGCACCAGCTCGACGATTGTCAGCCACAGGCGTGCTGCGATTGCTACGAGCGCCGCATCAGCTTCGTTGGCAAGTCCAAGCTGCGTCATGAACGCGGCGAGTGTGAACTCTCTTACGCCCAGGCCGGCCGGCGCGATCGGCGAGATGAAACCGAGGATGTACGCAGCGGTGTAAACTGCGATGTACGAGGACATTTCGCCAGGCGCGGCGCCGAGCAGGCCGCGCACGAAAAGCTGAAACGCGACTCCGTAGAACAGCCACGAGAGAGCGCTCGCGACGGCCGCGGTCCAGATGCTCGTCGCCGGAACCGAAGGAGGCACGATTTCCCTTCCAACCAGACTGCCCATCCAGATCGCGAGCGGAGGTAGAAACCGCGGCGCGCTGAGGAGGAGAGCAAGGAGTAAAACAACGGCGGCGCCCACGAGTATCGGTTGGCCGAGAAGCTTCGCGCCCGTGACCATCACGATGGCGGTGCCGGTGGCGAGACTCACGGCCTGCATGATCACCGACGAGCCGGCAGCGGCAATCGCCGATAGTCCGCGCTTTCTCGCCATCACGCCCATCGCGGTCAGCGACCAGACATTTCCCGGAACGTACTTTCCGAGGTTGGACAGGAACCAGATCCGGGCGGCATCGATGAAAGGAACGTGGGAATCCCAGGCTTCCAGCACGCGGCGCCAGCCTTCGATGAGAAGCGCGTATGAGAGGAGGATCAGCGCCGTCGCCGCGGCGATCCATTCCCAGCCGAACTGGATGTGGGTGAGCCTCGATTCAACCTTGTTCCACTGGGTCGCGAGCGAGTGCGCGGCGAAGAACAGCACGGCCGCCGCAAAGGTCCACTGCGCGACCTTGAATAGGTTACGACGCGTTAGCGCCAAGAACCTGTCGGTATATCTCTGCGTAGCGGCGCGCGGCGGACTCGGGCGCAAAGGCAGAGAGTGCGTAGAGGCGCCCTGCCCTGCCCAGCTGACTTCCGCGACCATCGCGGGCAAGCAAATTGTCGAGCGCGCTGGCGAGGGCAGCTCTGTCACCGGGCTTGACGAGCAGCCCCGTCTTCTCGTGTTGTATCACGTCGCGAAGTCCGCCGGAATCGAACGCCACGACCGGCGTCTCGCAAAGGAGCGCCTCGACCGCGACCAGGCCGAGGCCCTCATCAACCGACGGGATGACGACCGCGGCGGCACGCTGGTAGAGCGGAGGAAGCTCCGCTTGAGAAAGCTGTCCATGCCAGCGAATACGCGAAGCGACTCCGAGTTGTTGCGCCAGCTGCTTCAGCGCCTCGCGATTCGGCCCGTCGCCCACGATGTCCAGCGAAGCGGCGGGTGTCTTCATCGAGGATAGCGCATGGAGAAGGTGCTCCGCGCCCTTCTGATTGGTGAGGCGGCCTACGAAGAGCAAGCGCTGTCCGTCACGCGACGAGCCCGGCCCGAAGAGATTCGTTGCGACTGGCATCGGCGCCACAGTCGGATGAACTCCGGGAACGAGCGCCTCCGTCTCTTCCTTGAGCCAGCGCGAGACGGTTGTGACGGCCGCGGAGTGCTTGAGAACGTGCCCGAAGAGTGGCTTGGCGACGCCAACTTTGCGAGCCAGGCGGACATCAGTTCCGTGGAGCGTGGTCACGAGGGGGATGCGCGCGAGCCCGCTGACCCACGTTCCGACCACCCCATTGGGGAACCACCAGTGGGCGTGAACCAGCTCCGGCTCGAAGCTGCGTCTCGCCCGAACGGAATGGACGAAATCGGAGCCGAGAAATCCGACGAGCGCGAGCCGGGCGGTCCAGGACGAAGCGACATCGGTCGCCATGTTCCCCGTGTAGGCCAGCTTCTCATAGCGGCGGGGCGCGTATCTGAATCGCTCGACGCTGATGCCCTCAATCTCTTCTTCGGCGGGAAGGCCGGGGCCCGCGGGGGCCACGACGCGAACGTTCACGTTCTCTCCGCGGAGCGCGACCGCGAGGCGCAGGATGAACGAGCCGGCGGCGTCTCCTTCCGATCGCGGGAACGAGTGCGTGAGGAACAGTACGTTCATTTGCTCAGCGATTCGCCGTCGTGTCGCGTTCCCGCGATAAGTCTTCGATGCGCCCGCGCAGCTGGCTCAGCTCGGCGCGCTGCGCGGCGATCATCTCACCGAGGAGCCCAGTTGCGAAGAACACGCTTCCCACGGTCACGCAGGTTTCGACGAGGTTCACGAGCGGGCGGAATCCAACTCCGCCGATCACGCGCCAGAGTATGGCCACGATTCCAACGATCACGCCGACGATGAACAACGCCGCACCCAGAACTCCAAAGAGAAGGAGCGGCTTCCTGGCAAAGCGGAGCTCGAACCAGACGGCCAGCATGTCGAGCACGCCGACGGGAATGCGTCCGATTCCGAACTTCGACTGTCCCGCGTTTCGTGGATAAAGCGGCACCGAAACCTCCGACAAGGAAAAACCATCGGCTGCGGCCATCACGACCATGTAGCGATGCCAATCCGGCCGGTTAGGAAGCGCATCCATCACTTCCCTCCTATATGCCTTGACCGAATTGAGATCGCGGACATTGACCTTGAAAAGCGAGCGACTGAGCCTGTTGTAGATGCCTGAGACAAACGCCTTCTCATACTTCCCTTCCTTGTAGCCGGTGACGATGTCCGACTCACCGGCAAGGATTGGCGCGACAAGGCGCGGAATGTCTTCGGGCTTGTACTGCAGGTCGGCCGGATAGAATACGAGAACGCTTCCGCGCGAGTGCAGGTATCCGGTGCGGAGCGCATCGGCGATTCCGCGCCGAACGCCGTGCCTCACTGGCCGGAGGAACGGGTACTCGGAGGCAAGTCGCTGGAGGACGTTCCATGAATCATCTACCGACCCGTCGTCGATGACGACGACCTCGTAACGTCCGGGCGTCGCGGCGAACGCGACACGCGCCTGTTCCATGAAGACCGGTAGGTTTTCCGCCTCGTCCTTGGCGGGGACGAGGACGCTCACATCGGGACGGCTGGCCACACGCTGAAGCGCAGAGCTGCCCTTCAAGCGCTGCGCCGCGTCAGCCTGAGGGGGCGAGGTCATACGCGCTTCCGCATCCGGGCGGAGAGAACGCCGAGCTGGTCGCGGTATTTGGCGACGGTGCGGCGCGCGATCTGGACCCCGCTCTCGCGGAGAATGTTGACGATCGCCTGATCAGTGAGCGGGTGCTTGGGATCTTCTTCCTGAACGAGTTTCTGGAGCTGGGCCTTGATGCCGCGGGCGGACACGTCCTCTCCGTCTGACGTGGCGAGACCCGAGGAGAAAAAGAATTTCAGGGGCAGCACGCCACGGGGCGTCTGGACGAATTTCTCGTTCGTCACTCGGCTGACCGTGGACTCGTGCATGTTGATCACTTCGGCGACTTCACGGAGTGTGAGCGGCTTGAGGTGCTGGATTCCCTTCTCGAAAAACTCGCGCTGCCGCTCGACGATGTAGTTCATCACCTTTAGCATCGTTTGCCGGCGCTGCTCGATCGCCTGAATCATCCAGTTGGCGGAATTGAGCTTGTTGGAGATGAACTCCTTGTTCTCGCCATCGAACTTCTTCTTGTCGCGCGCGATTTCCTGGTAGGCCCGGCTCAGTTTGAGACGCGGAAGATTCGCGTCGTTCAAAAAGACATGGTAGCGGTCGTCGATTTTCTCGACGATGAGATCGGGGATGATGTAGTTGTCGTCGCGGGAGCCGTACTGCAGGCCCGGCTTGGGGTCGAGCTTCGCGATCTCGTCCGCCGCTTTCTGGACGTCGCTGGCGCTGATGCCGAATCGTTTCGAGATCTCGCTCCAGCGGTGGTTGATCAGCTCCTCGAAGCAGTCTCTCACGAGGCGGTACGGAACCGATTGCTCCAGTCCCGATTCCCTCAGCTGCAGCAGCAGGCACTCACGGAGATTCTGGGCTCCAACTCCGGGCGGATCGAGGGTCTGGACGGTGTCCAGCATGGTCACCCCCTCCTCATCCGTATAGAGCGGAAGATCGTCGGTGTCGCGCCCGGCGTCCTCCGCCGCCTTGGTCACGACGTCATTCAGCGCTCGGACGATATCTTCAACTCCGGACGCGAGATAGCCATCGTCATTAATGTTGCCTATGAACTCGTCGGCGAGCAGAGTTTGTCGCGGAGTCAGCTCGAGAAGACTGACCTGATCGCGGAGGTGGTCGCTCAGGTCGCGCGTGGCGACGGTGACCGGCTCGAAGTATTCCTTCTCCTCGTGCTCTTCGCGGCGACCGCCCGCGGTGTCGAAGCCATCGAGCAGGATCTCTTCCCAGTCGATCTCGCCCGCTCGCTCGTCCTCGGTTTCCGCCTGTACGGGCTCTGCCTCTTCGCCCTCCTGCTCCTCCTCTTCTTCCTCATCGGCCTCGACGAGATCGAGGAAGGGATTGTTGAGAAGTTCCTGCTTCAGATGCTGCTGAAGGTCCAGGAGCGGCATGTAGAGCAGATCCATCGCCTGATAGAGGCGTGGATTGATCTTGAGCTCCTGACGGAGCTGAGTCGACTGATTGAGACCCGGCCTCAAGAGGGAGTTACCTCGTCTCTGTTGCGGGAGAATCTCTCGCGCAGCCGTGCGGTAAGCGTCGGACCAAGATAGATGTCAGCCACAGTATCGTCGAATACGAGGTCCCGGACGGTTCCGGAGACCTTAACCTGCCCATCGAACATAATGTATGCACGGTCTACGATGTCGAGCGTCTGTTCAACGTTGTGATCGCTAATGAGCACTCCAATTCCGCGGTGGCGCAGTCCGGCGACGATTGTTTGTATGTCGTGTACCGCGATTGGATCGACCCCCGCGAAAGGCTCGTCGAGCATCATGAACTTCGGATCCGTGACGAGCGCCCGCGTTATCTCGAGCCGGCGGCGCTCGCCGCCGGAGAGCGAGTATGCCTTGTTCTTGCGGAGCCTCTTGATGCTCAGCTCGTCGAGGAGCTTCTCGAGCCGCTCAGAGCGCTCTGCGGCCGAGAGCGGAAGCGTCTCCAGAATCGCGAGTATGTTGTCTTCGACCGACAGCTTCCGAAAGATCGAAGGCTCTTGCGAAAGATAACCAATCCCGCGCCGCGCCCGCTCGTACATCGGGAGCTTGCTGATGTCTTGTCCATCGAGGAGAATTCGGCCGGAGTCCGGCTGAATGAGACCGACGATCATGTAGAACGTCGTCGTCTTTCCAGCCCCGTTCGGGCCGAGGAGTCCGACTATCTCACCCTGCTGCAGCCGGAGCGCCACGTTGTTCACGACCTTTCTGCCCCGGTAAACCTTGGTCAATCCCTCCGTTTCGAGCACGCTGCCGCCGATGAGCGTCGGGCGCGGTGGCGTCGAGAGCGCGATGCGGGAATGCTCGCCGGTCTCGCGCATTGCCTCCGCGAACTCGGCGCGACGCGGGGCGATGTCTTTCCAGAGGGAGGGAGAAATTCGCACCGTCGCGGCGTCGCGCTCGAGATCGCCGTCCAGCGGGGCGATCACGCCACTCTCGGCCAGACGGGGCAGGATCGACGTGGTGAGATAGGCACGGACCTCGTCCTGACCCAGACGCCCCGCTTCGTGCTCCGCGTTGACACCCTTTACGCGTAAGGCGCGGAGGTAGTCGTCCCGGTATTGCGCGGCAACATCGCGGATTTTGGCGACGCCTTCGTCGTCCGCGGCGCGGACGATTGCATGGAGGGCGAGGCCATCGAGCTGGTCCCGTTGCGAAAATCCAGAGATGAGCGCGCGAACGCTCTCTGGGAGCTTGTCGCTATCGCTCATAGTGGAACAACGGGAGGCCTGACCACTGCGGGAGGCTTCACCGTGGCGGGGGGCTTGGTCTTCGTCGGGACCGCGCCCGGTTTCTCTCCGGTCGACGCCGCAGCGGGCTCGATCAACACCCCCGTTGCCTTATCCGTGACGGTAACCGTGGCGACCTTGGCATTCTCGAAGATGATATCGATGATCCTTCCACGCACGTAGTTGACTGTGGGCTCGGTTTGGGGCCCTTTCGAATTCTTCATCTGATAGAAGGATCTGGCGTTGCCCTCAGCGACAATCTCGCGGATTCTGGGCTTGCTCGATGTATCGGCACCGACCAGAGAATCGAAGTGAGCCACGATGGTATCGCCGCTCATCCAGTCTCTCTGAGTCGAGACGACACCCGAATCGGGATTGCTTTCGGCGTAGGCGTTACGCAATGCTCGGACCTCTCTGACGCGCTGCCCCGGCATTATCGCATCAATCGAGTCGGCAATGATCTCGCGGTCGGGAGAAACGGCGTGCGCCCGGCCTACTCCCCATGCAATCGCGCGCTGGAGCTGGTTGCTCTGCATCCTCAGGTCGATCGAGTCAGCCACCAGCTCGAGGTCCTTGCTGAGAGCGTGCCCCTTGGGGGTCGCGACCACGCGCTCGACCTGGCGATTGCGGGAGTAAACGTCGATTACCCCGCCCGTGAGAGTGAAGGCGCGGGTCCCCTTGCCCTGGACTGATGGCTCGCGCATTAGCCGGGCGAAGTCGTGCCCGCTGTCCATGAAGGCCGAATCACCGGTGGCCAGAAGATCCGGCCGGGTGATCTGAACTTGCCCCGACGCGTACACGAGGCTGTCCCCTTCCATTGTGATCGTGTTGGCCAGGACGTGGGCGGTATCGGGTGGCCTGCCGCGCCCGGAGGTATCCTTTTGCACGAGCGTGACGGTGGGGCGGCCCGGGGCAAACATTCGCGTCAGGGGGCGCTGAGGAGTGCTGCGGTAGTAATCGGCGGTGGGGCCGCGGAGCGTGCTGCCGTTGGACTGCACGGCCACGACATCACCTTCGGCGTGGAGGTGGTCGTCGTTCTGGTAGTACGTCATCGTGCGGGAAGTCACCGTTGCTCGGGGCTCGGTGTAGTGCACGTTGCCCACGAGAAAAAGTCTCCGTTCCGATTCGTATTGCTGCGCGCTATCAGCGGTGAGTTTGTTCCCCTGGCCGATGCAGCGAGCGACGATGCCGCCGCCCAAGTAGGTGATCCTGTTTCCGGTCGCGTCCGTGACAACATTTGCGCGCGTGCCTGTCCCGGGCGGGAATTCAAGATCGCAGCTCCGCGGAATTTCCTGCGCCTTTGTCGTCGCCGTAACCGCGAGAAACAAGGCGAGCGTGAAGTGCAACTTCGCAACTTTCAACGTTTCGTCGGAACCGGAGGGACTGCCGCGGGAGCAGGCGCGGACTGCGTAGACACTCCTTTCGAGAATCCACTGGCGCCCTTCAGGATCTTGATGTTTTTCATGCTGGGATCAGACCGGAAGCCGATGCCAGCGACCTGGCGATTCGGCTCAGTCATCACGAATGCGCTATCGCTCGAGATCTCATTCTTCTGCTGATTGTAAATCAGCTCCGGAGTCGTGAGCCGCCGGCCGTCCTCGGATACAACCACGACGTTCTTGCGGGCAATCATGTTGTTGGTGCGAGTGTTCGTGGTTCCGTACCGGGACGTGAGCACCGCGTCCTTGGCCCCGGTGACGGTGAAGAACGTCGTGTGGACGTTCTCGAGCTCGATGCGCGTGTTGTCGTCGAAGAAATACGCTGTGTCGGCCTCGAGTTGCGCCCTCTCCAACCCCTGGTCCGTGAGCTTGAATCGCGCGCCGTACATCACCTGGTCCGCCGAATCGGCGAGGGGCGAGTGTGTGGCTACCGGAGGCTCCTTCTTGGTGGTACACGCACCAGAGACCGCGATCGCAAGAATTCCAATGACCAGAGCAAGACGCACTAGACGACTCCCGCGCGCATGAGATCGTGCAGGTGGATCACACCGACGATTCGGTCGTCTCCGTCGAGCACCGGCATGGCGACGATCCCGTGCGTCTCCATGCGAAAAACGACCGCGCTTCCCAGCTCGTCGGCGCGCGCCAGCTTTGGCGCACGGTTCATGACTTTCGTAACCGGGATCGGAAAGACGTTCTCTTCGTGCTCCATCAACCGCGAGAGATCACCGGTCGTGATTACACCCGCCACGGCGCCCTTGTTGGCCGTGACGATCGCGATTCCGCGGCGTTCCGCGAGCTGCACGACAGCTTCGCGCATCGTGGCTGACTCAGGAAGGGTTGGAAGATTGTCGGTTATCATCACGTCGGATACTCGGGTCAGGAGCCGCTTTCCAATCGTGCCACCGGGGTGCAGGCGGGCAAAATCGTCCGCGTCGAACCCCTTCTCCTCGAGGAGCGCGATCGCCAGCGCGTCACCCAGCGCGAGCGCCACCGTCGTGCTCGTCGTCGGGGCTAGGTCGTGAGGGCAAGCCTCTTCCTTCACCCACGCATCGAGTGTCACATCGCTGTGCCGCGCGAGCGTCGATTTCACGTTGCTCGTGAGCGCAATCGTGCATACACCGAGGCGCTTCAATTGGTCGAGGAGGCCGAGGACTTCATCGGACTCGCCGCTCTTCGAGATGAGAATCGCGACGTCAGACTCGCCGACAATGCCCAAGTCGCCGTGCGCGCTGTCGGCGGGGTGCAGGAAGCTCGCGGGGGTTCCGGTCGATGTAAGTGTCGCGGCGATCTTCCGGCCAACGAGGCCCGACTTTCCCACGCCCGCCACGATGACCCGCCCCTTCGAGTGGGCGATGGTCTCGAC
>CABEAZ010000276.1_pt1 | contig 12806 bp, 10 predicted proteins | sample 3132471 | NCBI WGS metagenome assembly CABEAZ01 (sample SAMEA5534345, study PRJEB31848) | metagenome | biome: tundra; feature: field; material: soil | place: USA | collected 2013-05 | depth 0.45 m | reverse complement strand
ATGTCGGAGCGATAGAAGATGAGCCGCGTGTCGACGTACCATGGGATGCCGTACGTCTTGCCGTTGACGACGTTGGTCTTCCAGATGCCGGGAAAGAAATCGTCGCGCCTGATTTCCTTCGAGCGTTCGGTGAAGCTGTCGAGCGGCGCGAGCGAATTGAGCGCCACGAATTCCGGCACCCAGGTATTGCCGAGCATGGCGATGTCGGGCGTGGCGTCGCCGACGTAGGCGGTGAGGAGCTTCTCGTGCGCGGCGGTCCACGGAATTTGCTGAACTTCAACGTGGATGTCGGGGTGTTCTTTTTCGAATCCAGGGATGAGCTGCGAGAGGACTTCGCCCTCCCGCCCCATGGCCCAGATGCGGAGCGTTGTCCTGTCGCCCGCTGAGGCGGAAGAGCAGGAAGCCACCGCGAAGGCGACTAGCAAGCCCGTAACGAGCACGAACGAAGATTTCACTGGACGCGAAGGATCAAGTCCCATAGGGTGAAGGTATCTCAATTCCAGAGGTTCGCATGCGCCTGTCCTGTCTGGAAGCTCTACTTCCTGTTGTTGCGTTGACAATGGCTTGCCACGAGTCAACCGCTCCCCCGAGAATGGTTTCAGGCGTGTATCTGCTCGAGAGCGTCAACGGGCAGCCGGTACCCGCGATCGTGGTTGCGGGCCAAGCTGATACGAACTTTGTGCTCTCGGCTACGGTTACGCTCGACCCTGCCGGCAATGCTGTCACCGCTGAACATTGGCGCTACGTGTACCAGCCGAACCAAACCGAAGAAGGAACCCTCACCTTGCGGCTGGAGTATCGGACCACCGACCACAGTATTACCATCGGTTCTTTCCAGCCCTGCCCGGCAAATGCTATTTGCATTGGCAATCGGGTCGGTAAGCTCATCGGCACTACCTTGACTCTCGCCTACGAAAACCCAACCGCACCACTCTACCTCTATCGCCTCGAACCAAGTCTCTAGCGTTAAGAGAATCTTCTTCTGGGCGGCTTCACTCACGGCACTCTAATTCCCGAGCCACCCACCAGTGAAGCCGGCTTTTTTCAATCCCGCCACGATGTACGGATTCTTTCGCATCGTCTTCCAGATCAGATCGCTCCGGTAGTTCTCGATCATCGCGATGATCGGCCCCTGATCGATGCCGAGATAATCCGTGTCGAACCAGCCAATCCCCGGCGCGAGGCGGCCGTACTTCGGAGTGGCAGCGATCAGCGTCGGATTGAAATCATCGAGGAACCCGTACGTCGAAAAAAGATTGTCGCCGTACTTCTCACGCATGGCGATCAGAGCTGGAATGGCGATCTCAGGAGCGAACGGCACTGATCCGCCCGCCGCAGTAGGCGAGATTGTCCCATCGTCCCGGATCTCACCCGCGGCCGCACCTCGTGCGGTGTACGTCCAGAACAGTCGCGAGCGCCCATTGACTACGAAAGTCGTATCGAACGGCCCATCCCCAGCCGTGAGACCCCAGACGTTCGGGCCGTAATCGCTCCACTGTCCCGGATTGTCGATCGCGTACAACCGCTGCGAGATCGTCGCTCGGCGCGAGTTCTCGAAGTAATCGATCCCCTTCCCGCGCATGTACGCGTCCTGGATTCCGCGGAAGTCGATCCAGACGTGCGAGTACTGGTGCCCGAAGAGCGGAGCGAAGTTGACGTGCGTCTGTCCGTAGAAAGTCCCCCAGCTATAAGTCTTCGTCCACTCGGTCCAGCCGGCCGGATCGATCGAATGAGTTGGTGAGCCGAGTGCGAGGACGTAGACGATCATCCCTTCGTCGTACCCTTTCCAATCGGAATTGATGAAGCCGCTCTCGGGGTGCCAGCCCATGCTGACCACGGGCGGACTGTGCACCGCCCACGCCCAATCGATGCGCAGGTAGAGAGAGTCTGCGTACGCGCGGATCGCGTTCTCGGTGCCGTCCGCGCCGGTGAAATACGACTGGCAGAAAAGCACACCGCCCATCAGCAGCGAAGTATCTATAGTAGAAAGCTCGACCTGCTCGAAGCGGAAGCCGGTCTGCATGTCGAGGAAGTGGTAGAACAATCCTTTGTAGCCGGTGACATTGGTCGCCTGCGGACCCTGCGGAGCGTTGTACATGAAGCGGAGCGTGTTGAGCGTTCGCTGGGCCGCATCCGCGCGCGCCACGTATCCGCGCTCGACGCCAACCGGATATGCGGTTAGCGCGAACCCGACCGCAGCGATGCTCGAGAAGCTCTTGCTCGGCCACCGGTCCGGAGTGAGGCCATTGTTGGGATCGGATCGCTCCCAGAACCAGTTGAAGGTGCGGCGCTCGAGCGTGTCGAGAAACGCGGTCTGCCGCGCGGTGAGCGCCGACGGCGGCGTGGGACCTGAGATGCCGGTGATCGACGTCGCGCTGGTGCACGCCGACGCGATGAACAGAAATCCAGCAGAGTATCGACGCAGCATCGATCAGTAATCAGTCATTGAACTTCCCTTCGGTTTTGTACCGCTGTTCGAAATAATGCGGCTGTCCTTCCGCTGACTCTCTGCAACCCCGGGTCCAGACTCTACCGCAAGAAACCGGCGTTGGCTGCGAATGATTGCAGCCAACGCCGGTCTTCCTGCTGGTTCCAGCTGGCCGCGGGAAGACTGGCTTGCCCACGGCGAAAAGTTAGAAGTTCAACTCGGCGCCAACCTGATACCTGCGCGCATCGCTGACGACGCAGCCGGGCGTGCCGTACGCCGTGTCGGTCGGGTTCCCTGTATTGAAGCACCCGAAGTTGTTGTGATTGGTCGCATTGAAGATGTCGAGCGTAAGTCCGACAGCAGTCGTCGATCTCCCGAAACGTGGGAAGTCCTTACGTAGGCGCATGTCCAGGTTCTGATACGGGAACGTGCCTGGCACGGTAAAGCCACCACGCAGGAAGGGATCGGTCGCGTATGATGCCGCACTGCAGAAACGACTGCATCCTGCGTCCACGTTCTGCTTGCCACCCAATGTGAGCAGACCCGACCACTGTATTCCAAAGAGATAAGGAATATCGGTGATCCAGTTGCCAACGACGCGCGTCTTCTCATCGTTGGAGGCATGCTTCGGTATTGCGGCAGTGAACGGGTACGCAAACGTGTCACCCTGATTATCGATTCCCTGCAGCCAACGGCGGGCGACCGTGACGGCCACTCCCGCGCCCCAGCCAAACTGATCAAGAGAGGGACGCTTGTAAGGCCGATCCAATGTCACATTGACGGCGTGGTACCACGTCTGCCCATCGTTGGATGAATAGATAATGTTTGCGTAGCCGTGCTGCGACCAGTCGAACGGTGCCGCCGCACAGCAGGTAAACCCATCCGGATTCATTTTCACGTTCGCGAGGCCGAGCGTGAACAAGTCCTTGCTCCGCTGGTCGGCATAGCTGATCGACCCGACAAAGTCACTGAAAATCTGCCGGACTCCGACACTCCACTGAGTGGACTGGGGAAGCTTGAACTGGTTGTCGATCAGCCATAGCTCCGGCTTTCCCGAACTGTGAGCGAGCGCGTCCAGCGTCGCCTTGTCGGCCGTGAGGTACGAATCACTCCACGCTACTTCGCTCCCGATCGGTGCCTGGCCCTTCGGTGCGAACAGAATCTGGTATGTCGGGTGCGTGATTTTCTGCTTTTCGTCAACAGCTACGTCGAACGGGATTCGATCGTAGTAGAGACCCCAGCCGCCGAAGATCGTGGTTCTGGCCGCTTGATCCACCGCGTAAGAAAAGCCTATCCGAGGCTGGAACGCGCCCTTGTACGGCGTACGGTTGTTCCCGGTGCCGATGTAGCGGCTGAGATCGAGGGGATGGACCAGGTTTGCAGCGTAGCGCGTGAGCGTATCCGCTCCAGCCTTATCGGTCACGTGGCCCGTATTCAGCATGTTGCTCTCATAGTCCCAGCGAACGCCGAGGTTTAGAGTCAACTGCTTCACGGGGCTCCAATCGTCCTGGATGTACGTGCCGATCTCTTTGTTGCTGGTGTTCAGCAACGGATCTCCCGTACCGTAGCGCAGCTGGAACGGAGAGGCATAGTTGTAGACCTGCGGTCCGTACCCGACATCGCGAATGTCCTGATATTGGAACTGCGGTGTCGCGTCGTTGTTCTTGTTTATATCGTATGTCGGGAAGTCGAGGCTCACGCCGCCCTTGATGACGTGTTCCCCCGCCAGCTGAAATCCCGTGTACGTGAGATCGTCACGGAAGTTGGGACCTTTCTGAATGTACTCCTGCTGCGATGTGTAGCCCCCGATCTCGTAACAGCAGCTGTTCGGGTAGATGTAGAGCCGATGCGGGCCCGAGCTGTTCGGGCTGAACCCGCGGTGAAAATGCGTGTAACTCAATAAGGCCTCGTTGAGCCACGGCCCGGAGAAGAAATTGTACTTCGCCTGCACGGCAGTGTTGTAGTTGTGGTTATTGCTCGCTGCCGAGAAAGCCGCGTTACCGCCAAAATCCCGGACATCCGTCTCATGACGGTTGCTGAAGCTCAGCTCCGCTGAAGACTTGTCATTGATCTCGGCGCTCAACTTCCCGAACCACAGTGATTCCTTGAAAGGTGATTGGAAGTTGCCGTTGTACTGAGTCAAGTTCACCGAATCGAGCGCAGGAAAGCCTGCCGGAGGCGGCAGAATATTGACCCGATTGGCGCGGTTCTGAATGTTCCCCTCGTACGATCCGAAGAAATGTATCTTGTCCTTTACTATCGGACCGCCGATGCTGAACGCACTGAGAGTACGATTGTACTGTGGTATCGGGTATGCGTTGCCGGCCGTGAGCGCCGCAGCCTTGTCTTTGCGCTGAAACGTATCGAGCTGTACCATCGACGCGTTCTGATATCCGATCAGCGCATTACCGCTCCAGGTATTACCGCCCGATTTCGTCGTCGCCGTAATTACCGCGCTCGTGGCCTTCTGATATTCGGCCTTGAAGTTCTGGGCGATGACGCGGTATTCCTGGACGGCGTTCCGTGGGAATGGATTGCCGCGGCTCGCATCCTGGCCCACAATGCCACCCTGAGTCAGGTCGTTCTTGAAGCTGGTACCATCGATGAAGAGATTCACCGAGCTGGGGGCCTGACCACCCGCCGTGACGGTTCGGAACTGCGCACTCACACGGTCTTCCGTAACCGAAACACCGGGCGCCAGCGCGGCAAGGTCGAGAAAATTGCGACTCGGTGTTGGCAGCTTCGCTATCTGCTGCTGGTTCACGTTGGTCGCACTTTCAGAAGTGCGCGTCTCGACTCCGGTTGTAGCCGTTACCACCTGGGTCGCGAGTTGCGCCGCCTGTGTCGCCAGCGCGAAGTCCTGCTGCTGCGTCGTACCGACCTGTACTACGACGGTGCGAGACTGTGGTGCATTCCCGATTCTGCGGACAGTCACATCATATGTGCCCGGCACGAGTCCGACGAGGTTGTAGACTCCCGCGTCGTTTGATTGCGTCGTGCGCTGCACGCCGCTGCTGGTATTTCTCGCCAGGATTTGCGCGCTCGCAATCGGCGCTCCGCCGGCGCCACTGACGGTGCCGCGGATCGTTCCCGTCGAGTTCTGCGCAAAGAGATTCCCGCTCACGATGCATAGGAGCGCGATCGCGGTGGCCACTCCTCGAGAGAATCGATGAAGATTGATGCTGCTGGTATTCATTTACATCTCCTGTTGTTGTTGTGCTACGAGAAAATCATTACAGACACGGTGTATCAGACTGATACCAACTTCCTCTTGAGGGTTTGTGGTGGAGGACGCTCCGCCGGCACACCGCCGGTCGAGCGCCGAATGACGAGCTTGGTCGACACCCGCTCGCGACGCCGCGGGTGATCGTTCTTGTGCGTGATGCCGTGGAGGAGGAGCTCCACCGCCCTCGCACCGAGCTCCCAGATGGGGACGTGCACTGAGGAGAGGGGCGGATCCATGTAGCGCGCCAGCGGGATGTCGTCGAAGCCGGCGACCGCCATCTCCTCCGGCACCGCAATGCCCGACTCGCGGAGCGCGCTCAACGCACCGATCGCCATCGAGTCGTTGGCCGCGAAGATCGCCGTCGGCCGATTCTTGAGCGCGATAAGCTCGAGCACCGCGGAGTATCCCGCCGCTTCGGTGAAGTCACCTTCACGCTCGAGCAAAGGATCCAGCGTGATCCCCGCCTCGCGCAGCGACATCCGGTAGCCACGCAATCTCTCCGCGGCGTCGTAGTTGCGCGGCGACCCTTTGATGATCGCGATCCGCTTGTGCCCCACCGAGATGAGGTGAGCCACCATTTCACGGGCTCCCCGGCAATTCTGAATCGTGAGCGAATCGATCTCGTTCCCCCTCGACACCGAGCACAGCAACACCACCGGAATCGTACTCGGCAGATTCAACAGCGACTCCGCGTCGAGATCGGGAGACATCACGACGACGCCATCGGCGCGCCCGCGCATCGCGCGTATCGCGGTCTCGATGCCATGCCTGTCGGCGTACGCCCTCGAGATCAGCAGGTGAAAACCGTTCCGCTGCGCGGTGTCGTCCATGCCACGAATGACTTCAGAGAAAAATTCTCCATAAAGGTCAGGTAGAAGAACGCCGAGCGTCTCGGTCTTGCTCGTGATGAGACTCCGCGCTCCGCTGTGCGGGACGTAGCGCATGCGTCCGGCGATTTCACGAATCAACCGACGCGTCTCGTCGCTTACGGGTCCGCTCGCGTTCAGAACTCTGGAGACGGTGGCGACGGACATCTTGGCTTCACGGGCAACATCCTTGATCGTGACCATTCTCCTCGCGACAATGGACCCGGACTCGGGTCACTGCGGTGGCCGAGTGGGGTGAGGGGAGACTAGCTGAGCTGTTGGCCGATCTTTGACTCTAACACGCAAAATATGTAATCGTTTACACAGAGGGCGCCAGACCCAACTTGCGAATGGCGCCAGGCCCGACTCATGGCTTCACTATAGCCACCTCCCGCCCTTCCCCCACTCCGTCCAGGCGTTGAACTTTCGAGCGTGAGAATCCCAGAGTTTGTTCGATTCGCCGCGCTCGCTGGATCGCTCGGCGCCGTACTGTCCGCATGCCGGGAAGTCGCGCCCGCATTCGGGCCCAACATCCCGCTCGCACGGCAGAACGCAGAAGAATTCTTCTACTCCGTCGGCTCGCGTTTCACCAATATCCAGCGGTCGCCGAGGATCCTCCGCGCGCGGGCGCAGTTCGGGCACTATGCGCTCACGCCGTCGGGCGTCTACAACGACACGAGCGTCTGGCTCGCGATCGGACCCGACAGCGCGCGACTCTTCGGCGACGAAGGGGTGTTCTCGGTCGATCGCTATTTCGTGAGCACGAAGCTCTCGACCACGCCGCCCGACGCGCTCACCGAATCGCGCGAGATCGTGCGGCTCAGAAAGCTGAAGGACGACGAATACGAGTGGTTCACCAACGTCGAAGTCGCACTGGGGGGAATCGGTGCGAAGAACATCACCGATGTTCTCTCGGCAGCGCTCTTTGCTGGCGAGGGAAAATCTCCCGCGGCCATCCGCGCCGACTATACGACGAGCTTCCCGCACACCGTGGCGGCGATGGGGAGATTGTTCTCGATCGACACGCTCCGCGCGGTTCCCGACAGCGATGGCGCGACGACATACGATATCGCCATCAGGCTCACGCCCGACATCCTCAAGGCGACGATGCCGCACTACGCGGCGTACATGGACAAGTACATCAGCAAGGGCAAGTATCGCATCACGCTCACCGATAAGACCGGCGCGCGATGGTTCGACGCGTGGGCGGCCAACTATTACATGCACTTCAAGATGCGGAGCAAGGGCGGACACTTCGCGCCACTCGAGGGCGCGGTGAGACCGATGCCGGAGGCGCTCACAATCCACGTCGATTTGTCGATGAAGATTCTGGTCTTCACCGTCGGGTGGTCGGAAATGACGGGCGACTTCGAAGTCATCAACACTCCGCATGAGCGCGGGTGGTCGATGCACTTCGCAAAGGAGCCGGAGTGGCACCTGCCTCCGACAGTCGGATATCTACTCAAGTCTTCGCTGCGACGGCCATTCCAGGATCCAGGGATTCCGGTGCGGATATCGATAAGAGACAATCCAGGCTCGCAGACGATTCTCAACAGACGAGGGACGCTGGTCGTGCAGGAGAGCGGGATTCTCCGATTCCTCAATCGGCTGAGCGGAACGGCAGTCGGAGATTTTCTGGGGCCGTCGGAGCGGGAGGCGAATCGCTTTAACGGGGATGCGTTCCGGGCGCTCAGGCAGGATGTTGCCGCGCTGCTGCAATAACCAACGAAAACCCGCCTGCGAGTACGGATGGGGTTGCGCGCTCTCATCCCCCGCCCGACAATTCCCTGAGCAAAGGGGGCGCTCACCTCGTAGATTCGCGAGTGTAGGGGGATAGCCCGTGACGTGACACCCCCTTGCCGAGTCAACAGGCATGCTGCACGACACACACGAAGCCCGAGATGATGTCATGACGATCACGACCACCGACAATCTCGCAATCGCACTTCGCTACCTGGAAGCTCTGGAAAACGGCGCCGAGGGTCGCACGCTGGCGGAGTTCTTCACCAAGGACGCGGTCCAGGAAGAGTTTCCGAACCGGCTGTCGCCGATCGGAGCTCATCGCGATCTCAAGGCGCTTCTCGACGCCGCCAGGAAGGGTAAAAAGACCCTGCGGGCGCAGAAGTACGACGTCCTGAACTCGATCGTCGATGGCGATTCGGTCGCGCTCGAGGTTTTCTGGAGCGGATATCTCGCGGTTTCGGTCGACACTCTGCCCGCCGACTCGGAGATGCGCGCCCACCTGTCGATATGGCTCGAGTTCAAGGACGGGAAGATCGCCCTGCAGCATAATTACGACTGCTTTGATCCCTGGTGGGTTTAGCCCCGGGTTCGAGATCGTTGCGCTAGCTGGCATCCACAAGACTGAAGCACAGGGAGCCGTAGCTAACCGCATCGCATTCAGTTCTTGAACGCGTCCTCAACGTGGGGCTATAAAACAGAAACGCCGCAAACTCTGTGAGTTTGCGGCGATTTATTTTGGCGGTCGCCCGCCCAATCGTGCCACGCACGCCGTCATTGGAACTCTACGTCCTACCGATCGGCGGCGGGCAGCTAATCAATTTTCCAAAAGCAATGGAGCTGAGGGGGATCGAACCCCTGACCTCTGCAGTGCGATTGCAGCGCTCTCCCAGCTGAGCTACAGCCCCGCGACAATGCGCGACGGACTGTCCTCGAACCAGTCGGGCTGATCCGTCGCACCGGATCAAAGCAAAAGCCCCGCGGAACAACGCGGGGCCGCTCTTCAGTGAAAATAGCGGATCCGCGCCCAAAGTCAAGACCCCAATTCCGTCTTCAGGCCTGTAACTCTTTACCCAGCCTAGTCATACGGGCCGGGCAACAGATATAGGACGAGCATCCCGGAGTATGGTAACACTCGCCACGCTGGCATCCACAAAACCGAAGCAGGGAGCTCACGGCTTTGCAGCTGATCGCTCAGTAGCCTTTCCGGTGGCGTTCGAGAGGTGCGCGGTCTGGGTTCCGCTTGCTTACGAATGGTGATGCGGTCGAAGGCGCCGGATCTGTAGACCGCGACAACTATGACGCTTGTATGAAAGCTCCTAGCAATCAGCGTAGTTGCCTGTCAGCTCCCTGCTTCAGTTTTGTGGATGCTGAGGCCCCCCGATCAGCCTAGAATATATTCCCCAGATGTCGCTGACCCTCCGCTTCCTCGGCACCTCCGCGTCGCGCCCAACAGTAGAGCGCAACGTCTCCTCTCTCGCGCTCATCCGCGAGGGCGAGACGCTCATGTTCGACTGCGGCGAAGGCACCCAGCGGCAGATGATGCGCTACGGGATCAGCTTCGCCCTGTCCGACATCTTCTTCACCCACATGCATGCGGACCATATGCTGGGCGTCACCGGATTGCTGCGAACACTCGCGCTCCAGGGCCGCATTGAGCCGATGAATCTCTACGGACCGCCCGGCTCCGAAAAAATGTTGTGGCGGGCCATCACGCTCGGAAGCGAGAAGCAGCATTTCGAGATCAAGGTGTTCGAGATCACGCCGGAGACCCCGCTCAAGCGGAACGGATACTCGGTGATTCCCTTCACGGTTGAGCACGGCGACAGGCTGGCCATCGGGTATCACATCACCGAGGAGACGCGCCTGGGCAGATTCAATCCGGAGCTGGCGCGTGAGATGGGAATCCCCGAGGGTCCGCTGTGGGGAAAGATTCACAAGGGTGAGACGGTGAGTCTTCCCGACGGTCGCACCGTCGAGCCATCGGAGCTAGTCGGACCCACGAGGCCGGGGCGACGCATCGTGCTGACGGGTGATTCGCGTCCCTCAGAAGGAACGATCGCGGTGGCGACGGGCGCCGACATCCTGGTTCACGAAGCGACGTTCGCGAGCGAAGAGGCTCCGCGCGCGCTCGAGACCGGACACTCGACCGCGCGCGAGGCGGCGGAAGTGGCCGCCAAGGCCGGGGTGAAGAAGCTCGTGCTCACTCACGTCTCTGCCCGCTACTCCCGCGACACGTCCGAGTTGGAGCGCGAGGCCCGCGAGATTTTTCCGGCCACGATCATCGCGCGCGACGGGCTGGAAATCGACGTTCCGTTCGAGTCCTCGCCCGCGGACTAACAGATCCTCGCGCGGTCGGTCGGCGAGGGTGCCGTCTTCGCCGACTGACCGGGCGCGCGGATCCAGAGGACTAAGACGCGCGGTCGATGCGGGTCAGATTGTTCGAGACGGGCATTGAACGGCGGAATAGGAGGCGCAGCTTTTCGTCCGTGAGCCCCTGCATGATTTTGTCGGGCGCGACACGCGATGTCACGCTGCGCGACTCCGGCCCGTTCCAGATGTCCCACGCGTACCGGTCGAGCCGCGCGGTCTTGCCGCCCGGATGATGGAACACGATCATCGCGTTGCTCGCGCCCGGCACCTGAACTTCCACGCCCCAGTTCGTCCCGTCGGGGCCGCTGAACGGCTTTATCTGTCTTGCCATGATTATCTCTAGTGAGATGTCAACACGAGCGGATGCAACGGATGCCGCCCGCCGAATCCAGCGTCCATTTCGTGCCAGTAAAGCACGCTCGGCTCGCCGAGTTTCCAGCAATAGAAAACATCGCGTCCGTCGATCTGTCCGCGAAAATCCACCAGCCCGGTGTCCATGCCCTTGCAGATGACGCCCAGCTCGTTCAGCTCGGCGATGTAACCCTCGATGTCGCGCGCGAGCCGCTGCGCTTCGATCTGCAGAAGCTCCGCGATCGCATCGGGATGGTCAGGGCTCGATCCCACAGTCGCGAGCTCGAACTCGCGGACCTTGTCCTCCCAGCGCTCATGATCGCGCACGAGATCCTCGACGATCCTGCCGACCAGAGGCAGCGTCCGGTTTGCTTCTTCTACCGTGAAGATCCTATCCATGAGTCCTACTCTCGTCGCTTTGGCGGAATGGGTCAAGTGTTGAATGGCAAACCCAACTGAACGAGAGGTGAGCTGCCAGCTGACAAAAGCTGGCACCTCACCTCTCGTTCAGTTAAGCCTTGCCCCTCCATCCTTCCTCCGCAACCCGTTCCTGCAGCCTTCGCTCTCTCCTCTCCTTTGCTGCCTGGTAACGGCGAATCTCATCGGGCGTCTCCGGCTTGAGCGGCGGCACCGGCACCGGCCTTCCATTCCGATCGACCGCGACGAACGTCAAGTAGCACGAGTTCGTGTGGCGTCGAAGTCCGGTGAGAAGATTTTCGGTCTCGACGCGTACGCCGATCTCCATCGACGTCCTGCCGACATAGTTGACGCTCGACTTCATGATGACGAGATCGCCGACGTGGATCGGCTCGCGGAAATCCACGCGATCGACCGAGACCGTCACGCACGCGAGGCGCGCGTGCCGGATGGCCGAAACGGCGGCGGTGGTGTCCATCATCGAGAGGACGACACCACCGAAGACATGGCCGAGCACGTTGGCGTGCTGCGGCATCATGAGCTGGGCGGTTTCGTGCTGGGTCTCGCGAACGGGCCGAGCACTGGATGATTTGTCCTCGGATTTCGACCGGCTCACGTCTGGCGCCCAGTTGCCCTCAGCGCCGGCTTCAGGTGTAGCTTCTTCCTCGACACCTGCTGAATCCGCTCGCCGTAGGCGGTCGCATCATTGAATGCCCGCGCCAGTGCGTGCCGCGTCTGCGGGTCCACCCGTGGCTTGTCCAGCCAGAATATCTGGACGAAGCTCGAGGTGACGAGCCCCAGCCTCCACTCTCGTCCGCGATGATCCCGCAGCGACAGCGCGTTCGACTTGTGAACCGAGTCGTAGTGAGAAATGACGTCGTAGCCACCGTGTCTCCACCGGCGATTCACGAGTCCGCCCTCGCCCGCCGCTTCCTGGACGGTGGAGTCGCGCAGCATTCGATCGAGCTCGGCGGGCTTTCCGTTCCGGAGGTCGATCACCGCGCGAGTGGTGTCGTCCTGATCGTGATCGTCCGCGCGCTCGATCGAAAGCCTGTGCTCGAGCGCAACGTAGGGACCGAGGACGTTCAGGATGTCTGTCTCTCCGACCGCGGTGACGTCGATGTCATCGTCCGGATCATCGTCGGGTCCGAGCAGCGGCGCTCTCGGGTGCTGGAGATGGTACTGTTCAGAGAGATGGACGATCGCGGTGTCGTCGAATATGACGGCCGAGTCGCCGGTGGCGAGCTCGCGACGGAACACCCGCTCTCCGCTGAGGAGTGCCCGAGGAAAGGAGCGATCGATCTCCCCGACGAAGATCTCGTAGTAGCGCCCGCCGGTGCGCGCCAGAATAAGGGGTGAGCCGCGGATTTTAAGTCCCGAATTGTCGCTCCGGACCCAGTAGGTC
>CABEAZ010000274.1_pt1 | contig 12837 bp, 9 predicted proteins | sample 3132471 | NCBI WGS metagenome assembly CABEAZ01 (sample SAMEA5534345, study PRJEB31848) | metagenome | biome: tundra; feature: field; material: soil | place: USA | collected 2013-05 | depth 0.45 m | reverse complement strand
TATGGAAGGTGGCTGTGGAGTGCGAGGACGAAATCCATGTCTGCCGGCTCAGTGCTCGGGATTGGCGGCGGCGAGTGCGCGCCGATAAAGCTGAACGTAGCGGCTCGCCGAGCTTTCCCATCCGAAGTCGCGTCCCATCGCCTCGTACATGCGGGGCGCCCACGCTTCCTGGTCCTGGTAGCGCTGCAGCGACCGGCCGATCGCCTGGTCGAAGGCGCCCGGAGTGAACGCATCGAACAGGAAGCCGGTGGCGTCGTCGTGCACCGTATCGCTGATTCCGCCGACACGCCTGCCTATGACAAGGGCACCGTAGCGCTGCGCGCGCATCTGCGTCAGCCCGCACGGCTCGTACTCCGATGGCATGAGCAGCAGGTCGCAGCCGGCGATCAACCGATGCTCGACGTTGTCGGTGAAAGTGAACTCCGAGCTCACGTGCTGTGGACGTCGCGCGGCGATTGTTCTCAGCTGCGCCTTGTAGCGCTCCTCACCCGCGCCCAGGAATACGAACTGCGCGTCGAGGACGTTCAGCGCGCCGCTGGCGAGAATGATGTCGAATCCTTTCTGCTTTACCAGTCGGCTGCACATGCCGAAGATCGGGACGCGCTTGCGTTGTGGCAACCCAAAGGTGCGCTGCAGCGCGGCCTTGCAAGTCGCCTTGCTCGACGTGTCCCGGCGAGTGAAGTTCGCGGCGATCTGCGTGTCCGTCGCTGGATTCCAAATGCTCTGGTCGATTCCGTTAGTGATTCCCTGGAATCGATCGCCCATCGACGTGAACATGGCGTGGAGACCGAAGCCTCCCTCGGGTGTACGCAGCTCGTCGGCATGGCTCGGGCTTACGGTGACCGCGAGGTCGCAGAAGGCGAGACCGCCTTTGAGAAGGTTCACCTTTCCGTACCACTCGAGTTGATGGTAGTTGAAAGTCTCGGGGGGAATTCCCAGATCGCCGATGACGGCCGGCGAAAAGTGTCCCTGGTAGCCGGCGTTGTGGACCGACATGACCGCCGGCGTGCCACGAAAGCGTTGGCGCAGATCCGAGTACGACCGCATGTAGACGAGGGCCAGCGCTGAATGCCAATCGTGCGCGTGGAGCAGCACCGGGCCCTTCACCAACATCGAGATCGCCTCGAGCGCCGCCCGCGTGAACAATGCGAAACGGCGCGGATTGTCCGGATAGTCGGCGCCGCGCTCCATGTAGATTCCGTCGCGATCGAAGTAACCCGGGTGATCGACGAAGAGGACTGTAGGCCCGCTCTGGATATCGGCGTCGCGGAAGAAACGGACCTGCTCCCGGCGCGGGCCCACGTAAACAGTGATCGGGTCTCCCACCGGCACAAGGTTCTTCGCGACAGTGCGCACTGTCTTGTAGAGCGGGATGATGACGACTACCGACATCCCCTGCCTTGTCTGGATGGTCGCGAGTCCCTGCACCGCCTCCGCGAGTCCGCCCGTGCGCGCGTATGGAGTGTATTCCGCCGTGAGGTGAACCACCGTTATGCCATCGCCCGTCGCCGACCGAAGCGGTGACGCACGGGTGGTTCCTCGGGGACGCGATGCCGGTCTGGGCACTGTCGTCAGCCGGTAGGTGGATCGTCGGGCGTCGCCGCGCCCGTCATCGAGGGAACATAGTACTGCTCAACGTACTCTTCGAGCATCCGGCGCGCAGTGAACTTCTGGCCGGCGACGCGCATCGCGTTCTTCATCATCTTCACCCACTCACGCGGGATTCCGTCGGTCCTGTCGTAGAAACGCGGAATCACTTCCATCTCGAGGAGCGAGTACAAATGATCCGCGGTCTCGGCGTCCGCCGTCTCGTCGCTCGATGCCGCCGGTATAGCCCACCCGTTCGTCCCGTCGAACCCTTCCTCCCACCAACCGTCGATCGTGCTCAGCTGGGGGACGCCGTTCATAGCCGCCTTCATTCCGCTCGTGCCAGACGCCTCGAGTGGAACCTTGGGCAGGTTCAGCCAGAGATCTACACCCCGCGTGAGCAGATGGGCGATGTGCATGTCGTAGTCTTCCAGGAACGCCACGCGTCCTTCGAAATGTGGATCACGCGTGAACTGGTGAATGCTCTGCAGCACTTGCTTGCCCGGCGTATCCTCGGGATGCGCCTTGCCCGCGAATATTATCTGCACCGGCCGCGACGAATTCACCAGTAGGGCACGCAGCCGCTCGACGTCGCTGAATATCAGATTGGCGCGCTTATAGGTCGCGAAGCGGCGGGCGAACCCGATCGTAAGCGCGTGGGGGTCCAGCAGGAGTCCGGACCCCACCAGCTGGGCTGCCTCGTGCGAGCGGATCGTGAATGCGTGCCTCGCTTCTTCGCGGATCAGGCGCATGAGCGCGCGCTTGAGGTCCAGATGAACGCGCCAAAGCCTTGTGTCGTCGATCGAAAGCACGCTGCCCCAGGCGCCCGACTCGCCATCGTGCGCGGCCGAGTGGGAGCCGAGTTGGGTATCGAGAAGCGCCATCACTGGGTTCGCCATCCATGTGGCCAGGTGCACGCCGTTCGTGACGTGCCCGATCGGTACAGCGCTGGCGTCGCGGCCCGGCCAAAGCCCCTTCCACAGCTCGCGCGTCACCACACCGTGCCGGCGAGAGACCGCGTTGACGCGCCGGGACAGCCGGATCGCCGTCGACGTCATGTGGAAAGTGTTGTTACCGGGGGCCGGGTGCTTGCCTATCGCAAGGAACTCGTCGGCGTCGATGCCCATCTCCTCCCAAACCGGGCCGGTGCAGCTTGCGATCTCCTCGCTGGCGAAGATGTCGTGCCCGGCGGGAACCGGCGTGTGCGTCGTGAAGGTGCTCGACCCACGCACCTCATGCACCGCCTCGTGGAATAGCATTCCCCCGACGGTCAGCTCGCGCACGCGTTCGACGAGCATGAACGACGCGTGGCCCTCGTTCGCGTGCCACGCCCACGGGTCGTAGCCAAGCGCTCTCAGCACGCGCACTCCGCCGACGCCGAGCAGCCACTCTTGCCGGAGACGGAGGGCGGGCCCCCCCGCGTACAGTTTGCTGAGCAGCTGCCGGTCGTCCGCGTGGTTCTGCTCGAGGTCGGTGTCGAGGAGAATGATGGGCGTCCGTCCCACAATCAGGCGTGATGCACGCACGTGGACATCGCGCCCGAACGTCTTCACGACAGCGAGATCCGGCTCGCCACCAGGCCCGGCCAACGCGGTGATCGGTGTCCGCGCCGTGTCGAAGTTGACGTTGGTGTCCTCCTGCCACCCGTCGATGCGGATGCGCTGGTCGAAGTAGCCCTCGCGATAGAGAATACCCACACCGACAAGCGGGACGCCGAGATCAGACGCCGCTTTGCAGTGATCGCCCGCGAGCACGCCGAGCCCGCCGCTGTAGATCGGCACCGAGCTGTGCACGCCGAACTCGGCGCAAAAATAGGCAATCGTCTTTCCCCGGTGTTCGGAATGCGTGCGGCTGAACCAGGTCTGGTCGAACGACGTCTCGGCGGCAAGCCAGCGCATCACCGCGTCGTATCGCTCGAGGAAGGACGGATCCGCCGCCAGCGCGACCAGCCGCGCCGGATCGATGTTCCTGAGGAGATCGACGGGATTGTGGCGATAGAGGTGCCAGAGGTTTTCGTCGATGCCGCAAAAAAGGGCGCGAGCTTCGCGGTGCCAGCTCCACGCAAGATTGTTGGCGACGTCTGCCAAGCCGCGAATGCGCTCGGGAGTGGCGGGCGGGGTCTCTGCTACCATCGGAAGGATTGGGGGGCTAGAGTTTAATTGTGCAGCGTAGCGCCCGCTGCGGCACCGCGAGGGGCTAACGTGCGTTGCAGTTGAATTAAGGCGTTTTTCGGCGACACAGCTAGGCATTCGGCCCGACTTCCTGCGTGGTTGCCTCTTTGTGGAATCTTTGTAACCGCTCTCCGCTTCTTTGTGCGGCCTTAACGGCTTGGCTGGCATCATGTGATACGACCCCCGGGCCCGCTGGATTTCCCCGGTTTCTCTGAGGAGCACATGATCGACGTCCTGTACATCGTCCTCACCCTCTTTGCATTCGGCGCACTGCTCGCCTACGTGCGGGGCTGCGCCCTGCTCGGCCACGAAGACACCGCCGATTCGAGGGGGAAAGATGAACGCTGAGAACGTAGTCGCCGCCATCGCGACGATACTGTTGCTCGTTTACCTGTTCTATTCGCTGCTCCGTCCGGAGAAGTTCTGATGACGGCGAATGGCTGGATCCAGATCCTCTTCTTTTGCGCCGTGCTGCTTGCGGTCACGAAGCCGATGGGCATTTACATGCTCAAGGTGTACGAAGGCTCGTATCGTTGGCTCGGATTCCTCGAGCGTCCGATTTACCGCATCTGCGGCATCGACGAAAAGGAAGATCAGCACTGGACCGACTACGCCGCCGGCGTGCTTCTTCTCAGCGTCGCTTCGATGCTCGTCACTTACCTCGTGCTGCGGTTGCAGGGAACACTTCCGCTCAATCCTGAGCACCTTCCGGGGGTAGTCGATCGCCAGGCGTTCGAGACATCGGCTTCGTTCACGACGAACACCAACTGGCAGTCCTACGTCGGCGAGAAGACGATGTCTTACCTCTCGCAGATGACGCAGCTCGCCATGCACAACTTCATGTCGGCCGCGGTTGGAATGTCGGTCGCCATCGCCGTCATTCGTGGGATTGCCCGGCGCTCGGCCGGCAAAATCGGCAACTTCTGGGTCGATACCGTAAGGGGAACTCTCTACATCCTCATTCCGCTCTCTATCGTGCTGGCACTGTTGATGGTGCAGCAGGGAGTGATTCAGAACTTCAGCTCCTACGTCACGGTCAAGACGCTCGAGGGAGCGAAGCAGACGCTGGCGATGGGACCCGTTGCCAGCCAGGAAGCCATCAAGCAGCTCGGGACGAACGGCGGCGGATTCTTCAACGCCAACGCCGCGCATCCGTTCGAGAATCCGACACCGTGGTCCAACTTCCTGTCGATGATCGCGATCTTCGTGATCCCGGCGGGCTTCACCTACACGCTCGGGCGAATGGTGAAGCATCAGCGGCACGGATGGGCAATCTGGGGCGCGATGTTCATTCTCTTTTTCGCGGGCACGACTACCGCCTACTGGGCAGAAGCGCGGGGCAATCCCATCCATGCTGCCGAAGGACTCGACATCAAGGCTTCGGCACTCCAGCCCGGCGGCAACATGGAGGGCAAGGAAGTTCGATTCGGAATCGTGGCTTCCGCGCTCTATGCCGTGATCACCACCGATGCATCGTGCGGAGCGGTGAACGCAATGCACGATTCCTTTACCGCTATCGGTGGCATGGTCCCGCTCGTCAACATGCAGCTCGGTGAGGTCGTGTTCGGCGGCGTCGGAGCGGGGATGTACGGGATGCTGCTGATGGTGGTGCTTACCGTGTTCATTGCCGGCCTGATGGTCGGGCGAACCCCCGAATACCTCGGCAAGAAGATTCAAAGCCGCGAGATCCGGATGGTGATGCTGGCGGTGCTCGCGTCACCACTCGTCATCCTGGTCTTCACCGCAATCGCCAGCGTGGCTCCCGCCGGGCTCAAGGGGCTCAACAACTCCGGACCGCACGGATTCTCGGAGATCCTCTATGCCTACAGTTCCTCTTTCGCCAACAACGGCAGTGCCTTCGCCGGCCTCACCGGCACTAGCTACTTCTACAACACCACCCTCGGCATCGCGATGATAATCGGCCGCTTCGCTGTGATCGTTCCTGCTCTCGCGCTCGCTGGGTTCCTGTCCGAGCGGAAGGTGGTAGCCGAGTCCTCGGGGACGTTTCCAATTGCGACGCCGCTGTTCGTAGGTCTGCTCATCAGTGTAATCCTAATCGTCGGCGCTCTCACCTTCTTCCCAGCGCTCGCGCTCGGCCCGATCGTCGAGCACTTCCTCACGTCAGCCCGGACACTCTTCTAATGGCCCCCGTCACGCATTCGCTGTTCGATCGGACGATCGTGGCCGGCGCGGTACGCGATGCGTTCCGCAAGGTTTCGCCGCGTCACATGCTCCGCAACCCGGTCATGTTCGTCGTGCTCGTGGGGAGCCTGCTGACGACGCTCTCACTGGTCCACGACATCGCGACCGGCCGGGGCTCGATCGGCTTCACACTCCAGATCACGCTCTGGCTCTGGTTCACCGTTCTCTTCGCGAACTTTGCGGAGGCAATGGCGGAAGGACGCGGCAAGGCACAGGCTGACTCATTGCGCAAGTCGCGCCAGGAGGCCATGGCAAAGCTGCTCGCTGACCCGAGCAATCACCTCGACTTCGAGCTTGTCCCAGCCACCAGGCTTCGCTCTGGCGATTATGTCATATGCGTCGCGGGAAACGTCATCCCTGGTGACGGAGAGGTCGTCGAGGGTGTCGCATCAGTAGACGAATCCGCAATCACCGGCGAAAGCGCTCCGGTCGTTCGCGAATCCGGCGGCGACCGCTCTGCCGTCACGGGCGGTACCAAAGTTCTCTCGGATTGGCTGATCATTCGCATCACGGCGAATCCCGGCGAGACCTTCATCGACCGGATGATTGCGCTGGTCGAAGGCGCGACGCGGCAGAAGACGCCGAATGAGATCGCACTGACGATCCTGCTGTCGGCGCTCACGATCATCTTTCTACTGGCCGTCGTGACGCTGCAGCCGTTCGCGGTATATGCGGGAACGTCGCTGAGCGTGCCGGTTCTAGTCTCGCTTCTCGTCTGTCTCATTCCCACGACCATCGGCGGCCTTCTCTCGGCGATCGGCATCGCCGGCATGGACCGGCTCGTTCAGCAGAACGTGATTGCGATGAGCGGGCGCAGCGTCGAAGCGGCAGGTGACGTCAACACGTTGCTCCTCGACAAAACCGGCACGATCACGCTGGGAAATCGGCAGGCGGTCGAATTCTTTCCTGTTCCCGGGACGACGGTCGAGCAGCTTGCGGACCGCGCGCAGCTCTCGTCCCTCCCGGACGAGACACCGGAAGGGCGCAGCATCGTCGTGCTGGCGAAAGAGCGGTTCAAGCTGCGCGGCCGTGAGGTTGGCGCCGGCGAGGGTCACGCCGAGATGAAGTTCGTGCCGTTCTCGGCCGCCACCAGAATGAGTGGGGTTGATTTCAACTCGACCAAGCTCCGCAAAGGCGCGGGAGATTCGATCGCCAAATGGGTGCGCGAGAATGGCGGCTCGATTCCTCGTGAGATCGACGCGATCGTCGAGCGCATTGCGCGTGAGGGCGGCACCCCGCTGGTCGTCGCCGAGAGCGAGAACGGCAAGGCACGCGTGCTCGGTGCCATCTACCTCAAGGATATCGTGAAGGGCGGGATGCGCGAGAGATTCGACCGTCTCCGCGCTATGGGAATCCGCACAATCATGATCACGGGAGACAATCCGCTCACCGCGGCGGCGATCGCCAAGGAAGCGGGCGTCGATGACTTCCTGGCCGAGGCGAAGCCCGAGGACAAGATGCAACTGATTCGCCGCGAGCAGAGTGGCGGACGTCTGGTGGCAATGACCGGTGACGGCACCAACGACGCGCCCGCGCTCGCTCAGGCCGATGTGGGAGTAGCGATGAACAGCGGCACGCAGGCGGCGCGCGAAGCCGGCAACATGGTGGACCTCGACTCCAATCCGACCAAGCTGATCGAGATCGTGGAGATCGGTAAGCAACTGCTGATGACGCGTGGATCGCTGACGACATTTTCGATCGCGAACGATGTCGCCAAGTACTTCGCGATCATCCCTGCTCTCTTTCTCGCCACGTACCCCGCCCTTGGCGCGCTCAATCTGATGCGTCTTCACTCGCCTCAGTCCGCAATTCTGGCCAGCGTGATCTTCAACGCGCTGATCATCATCGCTCTGATTCCGCTGGCGCTGCGCGGCGTTAAGTACCGCCCGGCTCCGGCTGGGACGATCCTGCGCCGCAACCTGATTGTCTACGGAGTGGGCGGCCTCATTGTGCCGTTCATCGGCATCAAGCTCATCGATCTCATTCTCGTTCTCGTTCGCGCGGTATAGCGACAGGAAATGTCATGATACGCAAACAGCTTCGGCCCGCAATTCTGCTCACCCTTGTCTTCATCGTCGTTACCGGACTGGTGTATCCTGGCATCGTGACGGCAGTCGCGAGGGTAGTGTTCCCGAATCAGGCGAGTGGCTCGCTGGTGACGGTCAACGGACGGGTAATCGGCAGCAGACTGATAGGGCAACAGTTCTCCCAGCCGTGGTACTTTCACCCGCGTCCATCGGCAGCGGGCGACGGCTACGATGCGACTGCATCGGGCGGAACCAACAAAGGACCCACGGACAGAAAGCTGGCGGACACGCTGATCGCCGGCGCGATCGCCCAGGCGGAGAGTGCCGGTGTACCGAAGGGAAGTATCCCGACGGATATGGCAACCTCGTCAGCCTCGGGCCTCGATCCCCATATCTCTCCCGCCAACGCCCTGTTCCAGGTAGCTCGCGTGGCGGCTGCACGCGGAGCCGACAGCTCGCAAGTGCGAGATCTCGCGCTGCACTACGTGGAGTCGCGCCAATTTGGTTTTCTCGGCGAGCCTCGAGTGAATGTGCTCGCGCTGAACCTCGCGCTCGATAATGCGTTTCCTCGTCGAGCTTCCGCGCGCAAGTAGCGCGCACCTCGCAAATCAGTAATTCCATGAAGAATACGACGTTGTTTCGCATCATTCCGACGCTGCCGTTGGCATTTGCCGGACGCGTAGCCTCGGCTCAAACCCCAGGACCGTCTGCGCCAGCTCCAGCGGCGGGCAATACTGCGGCCGCTCAGACGTCGCCGGACACGGCGGTCACAGTCTCTTTCGGGGGCTTCGTCGACAGCTACTACGCTTATGATTTTGGCCGCCCGGTGAATATCGATCGGCCGTTTACCACCCAGGCGGTACGACACAACGAATTCAACGTGAATCTCGCCTGGGTTGAGGTCAAAGTCAGCGGCCCGCGGGTACGGGGAAGGCTCGCACTCCAGGCCGGGACCTCAGTACAATCGAACTACGGAGGAGAGCCCGCTATTGGAACAGTCAGCGGCCCGAGCCTCTCGCGGAACATTCAGGAAGCAGTCGCGGGATATCAGATCACTCCAACCTTGTGGGTGGACGGAGGAATCTTCCTCTCTCACATCGGTATGGAAAACTGGACCTCTCGCGATAACCTTACCTACACTCGCTCCCTGAGCTATGACTTCACACCCTGCTATCAAAGTGGCGTCAAGCTGACGTGGCAAGCGACGCCCAAGCTTTCTGCGCTCGTCACCGTTGTGAACGGCTGGCAGAACATCTCGGAGAACAATCAGGACAAGGCAGTTGGCGCGCGGCTCGACTACGCGCGAAGCTCGAGTACGACGTTCTCCTACTACAACTTCGTAGGCAACGAGGTGTCTTCAAGCCGCCTTCGCGTCTTCAACGGAGTGGGATTCAAGAGTGGCCTCACCTCCGCTTTCACGCTGCAAGGCAATGTCGACTACGGTACGCAGCAGCAGGCGGCGACCGGGAGCTCGTCGTGGTGGTCAGCTGGCCTCATCGGCAAGCTGCAAGTGACACCGGTTGTTGGAATCTCGGGACGCGCCGAACGGTATCAGGATCCAGATCAGGTCATAGTCGTCACGGGAACCCCGGGCGGTTTCAAGGCAACCATGGCCTCATTGGGGCTCGATGTCTCCCCACTCGGCAATACGCGTGTTCTCTGGCGAAGCGAGCTGCGCGGGACATGGGCGGGCGATCCGATCTTCCCCAACCGTTCGGCCTCGACTGGAGTATCCAAAAGCAATACACTCCTTGTAACTTCCTTGGCACTCACCTTCTGAGAGGGCTCCGCAGCGCATGCCCGACGACCTCGATCAGGGACACGGGAATGCAGCTGCGCCGGTAGATAGGCGGCTAGCGCCGCGCCCGGAAACGTCGGAATTCGTCGAGCTCCTCAAGAGCCGCGACCGGGGGAAGCTCAAGGTCTACGTCGGTTCGGCGGCGGGAGTGGGAAAGACTGTCCGAATGCTTCAGGAAGCGCATGATCTTCGCAGGCGGGGGATCGATGTCGTGGTGGGATTCGTCGAGACCCACGGTCGCGCCGAGACGGCCTCGCAGATAAGGGACATGGAAGTAGTTCCGCGCCGGCAGATCGCGTACCGCGGAGTGACGCTCGAGGAGATGGACGTAGACGCCATAATCGCCCGCGCGCCGGGGGTGGCGATCGTCGACGAGCTCGCGCACACCAACGTACCCGGCTCTCGTCACGCCAAGCGCTGGCAGGATGTGGAGCTTCTCCGCGACGAAGGAATCAGCGTCGTCTCCGCCGTCAACGTTCAGCACCTCGAATCTCTCAACGACATCATCGCCGAGACTCTCGGCGTGACAGTTCGCGAGACGATTCCCGATTGGGTGGTGACGGACGCCGACCAGGTCGTGAACCTCGACATCAGTGCGGAAGATCTCCGCCAGCGGCTCGTCGAGGGGAAGATATACGCGGCCGACAAGGTTCCGGGAGCGCTCGCCAATTTCTTCACCGAAGAGAATCTCACCACGCTTCGCGAGCTGGCGCTCCGCGAAGTGGCAAGTAACGTCGACCGGCTCAGAGAGAGCATCACTCGCGGCGACGTGAAAAGGACGCCGCAATCGGTGCGCACGGTGGACAGGATTCTGGTCGCGCTCCCAAGCAGACTGACACTGACGGAGGAGCTGCTGCGGAAGGCGAGCCGGATTGCGGGACGCCTCAATCTCGATTGGTATTGCGTCTACGTTCAGACTCCCGACGAGCGGGCTGACCGCATTGATGCGACGGTGCAGCGGAAGCTGGTTGACAATATTCAAAAGGCGCAGAGTATGGGTGCCGAAGTCGTGAAGCTGGAGGGGACGGATGTAGCCGAGACTCTCTCCCGGTTTGCGATCGAGCACGGCGTGACCCTCATCGTCGCGGGACAATCGAGAAGAAATTGGTGGGAGCACATCACGCGTGGTTCCGTCGTTGACAAGCTCGTGAACAACGCGATGGATATCGACGTCCTGGTCGTCTCATTCAAAGACCAGCGGTCCGACAAGGCGCCGCGCCCATGAAAATCTCCCATCGTCTATTTCTCGGTGTGATCCCGTCGGTCGTGGGGCTGTTCACCGTAGCGAGTCTTGCCTACTGGGGTCAGTACGCGCACAGGGCGCCGCAGCTGGTCGTCTGGGCCGCCGGCGCCGCGACGGTGCTTTCGCTCGTGGTCGCGTGGTCCAACACGCGCTACGTCGCCCACCGGGTGGAGCGTCTCGCCTCGGCGAAAGGCGGAGACGCAAAGACCGACGAGCTGGATGTCATCGAGCAGAGGGTCGAATTGCTTGGTGAAGCTGCAACAGCGGCGAAGGCCGACGCTGCGCGCGCTGCTGAGGATGCAGGCCGCCGAACCATAGAGTACGCGACACTTCTCGCCGAAGCCGCGACCTCGGCGTCGAAGCAGCTTGCCGAAGCGCGCCTCTCGCTCCACGTGCTACAGGACAATCATTTCGGCGAGCTCAACGACAACCAGGAAGAGATGATTGGCGCGGCGCGCGAAGCAACGGAGGCGGCAGAGGTAGAGCTCAAACACCTTCGGGAAATCGCGGACATCGACCGCGGAGCCCTGACGCTTCGCCGGGATCTCGTTAAGCCCGGTGAAATGATCAAGTCGCTGCTCCCGATCCTGAATGCACAGGCAACCAAGCAAGGTGTGCGAATCCTTTCCGAGCTGGAGCCGGCGTTGCCGCGCGTGGTCGGCGACCGCGGGAGATTGCAGGACGCCCTGGGATTGATACTCAAGGACGCGGTGCGCTACGCCATCCCCGGAACGTCGATCTCGATTCACGCGGCAAGCGAGCCGACGAGCGTCAAAATCATCGTTAACCACGGCTCTCCGCATTCGTACACTGGAGACGTCGCGCTCGCGGACAGACTCATCGCTGCGCAGGGCGGTTCGGTGACGCACCAACCAGAAGGAACGACGATCTCACTGGAGCGCGCGGGCGGGGGCTCGGTCGTGTCGCGTCCCAAGTGATGACCATTGGCGGATTCTCACTACCACGTTCTTACCGAAGCCGGGACGGAAGGCCAGCTATGAATTGGCTGACCGTTTTCGGTCTGGTCGCGGTAACGCTTATGCTCGTATGCTATGCGCTTGAGGACCGCAGCCGCTAAGCACAGTCGTCGTTGCAGCTATCGCGGCCACGTAGTGCCTCGACGCCCTCTTTCCCTATGATTGGTACCATAACCAGCGCCGCTGCCGGATCTGCCCACCACCATCCAAAAAGTGCATTCAGGGTCAAGCCGCCGAGGAGAATGGCCGATAGGTAAGTGCAAAGCTGTGTTTGCTGTGCTTCCGACCGAAGGGCGCGACTGCCAAGCGCGATGGCGACCTTCCGTTTGGCACGCGCGAGTAGGGGCATCACGACCAATGACGCAGCGGCCAGCACTATTCCCACCGTGCTCTCCTCGGGTGCATCCCGCTTCAGCAGCGCGTGGGCGGCGTCCAAGGTCACATACAATGCAAGCGCAAGAAACAGAATACCGACGATCCTGAGCATCAGAACCTCAGCGCGCTCACGCTGGATGGGGTTTACATCGGCATTCAAGCGCCAAAGCGCGGTGGCGCTGGCGGCAAGCTCAATCGCGCTATCAATACCAAACCCGACTAGCGCGATGCTTCCGGCCAAAAGACCCGCACCGATCGCCACGAATCCTTCGACGCTGTTATAGCCGAGTGTTAGCCGGGAGAGCCATTGGCCGCGCCGAACCAAGCCCTCGCGCTCGATACCTGCAAGCGAGCTGGTCATACCAGAATGTAACGAGGCGCATTGCCCCTAGCCGGACGATAGATTCCTGCCCGCAGTCTCGAGATCGTTCAAGATTTCGACACCACTGTCCACAAC
>CABEAZ010000273.1_pt1 | contig 12885 bp, 10 predicted proteins | sample 3132471 | NCBI WGS metagenome assembly CABEAZ01 (sample SAMEA5534345, study PRJEB31848) | metagenome | biome: tundra; feature: field; material: soil | place: USA | collected 2013-05 | depth 0.45 m | reverse complement strand
ATGCGAGACTCGTCCACCTCGATGATGAGTGCCGCGGCGCCCTGCATCGTCGCCGCGAGCGGCTGCGCGCCGCCCATTCCTCCCAGACCGGCGGTAAGAACGAAGCGTCCGCGAAGAGTTCCGGCAAAATGCTTCTTTGCGACTGATCCCAACGTTTCGTAAGTGCCCTGCACGATTCCCTGCGAACCGATGTAGATCCAGGAGCCGGCGGTCATCTGGCCGTACATCATCAGGCCTTTGCGCTCCAGCTCGCGGAAGTGCTCCCACGTCGCCCAGCGGCCGACGAGGTTGCTGTTGGCGATGAGAACGCGTGGCGCGCCGGTGTGGGTGCGAAAAACTCCGACCGGCTTTCCACTCTGCACCAGCAGCGTCTCGTCCGCGCCGAGGTTGGTCAGCTCGCGCACGATCGCATCGAAGCACTCCCAGTTGCGCGCGGCCTTACCCGTTCCCCCGTACACGACAAGATCCTCGGGACGCTCGGCCACGTCCGGATCGAGATTGTTCATCAGCATCCGGAGCGCGGCCTCCTGCTGCCAGCCTTTGCACGAGATAATTTTGCCGCGAGGCGCGCGAATCTCTCGACGCCCTTGCCTGGAGACGTCGAAGGCATTCGGATCGAAACGCACTCTCAGATCGGTCATGTCACCGTTCCAATGTCGGCGAAGCGCATCTCGGAGACAGCGGTCCGAAGCGCCGCGATGTCGCCGCTCAGCACGCGGTCACTCTCGAGCCTCGGCACGATGGCGCGTACACGTTGGTGCGCCGTGCGCACGCCTCGCCCGGGACGCAGCGGCGCTCTGAAATCGATGCCCTGCGCTCCGCACATCAGCTCGATCGCCAGGATGTTCTCCAGGTTGCGAAGAACGCGCCGCGCCTTCCACGCGGCGCCCATCGCCATGGGAACGACATCTTCCTTGCTGCCGTCGGTGGGAATAGAGTCCACGCTCGCGGGATGCGAGAGCACCTTGCACTCGCTCGCCAGAGCCGCGGCCGTTACCTGAGCCATCATGAAGCCGGAGTTGACGCCGGCGTCGGGCGAGAGAAATGGGGGCAGCCCCTGGTTCAGGTCGGGGTGAACGAGCCTGTCTATACGCCGCTCCGCCATCGTCGCCAGGTGAGTCAGCACGATCGCGAGAAAGTCGAGTGCCATCGCGACCGTGAGACCATGAAAGTTTCCGCCGCTCAGCGTCTCGCCATTCTCGAAGACGAGCGGATTGTCGGTCGCCGCGTTCAGCTCTCTCGAAACAGCCGCGTCTATGAAGTCGAGCGCGTCGAGCACCGGTCCGTGCACCTGCGGCATGCAGCGGAGCGCGTAAGGATCCTGCACGCGTGGGTCACCGTGCCGGTGTGACTCCCGCAGCTCGCTGTCCGCGAGCAGATCGCGAAGGAGCGCCGCCGAACGCGACTGACCTCTCTGGCCGCGAGCATCGTGGATTCTCTCGTCGAAGGCGACCGGTGTGCCAAGCAGAGCCTCGAGCGACATTGCGCCCGCCACGTGGGCGGTGCGCCACAGTGCGCGAGCGTGGACGAGCGCGATGAGCGCCACAGCCGTATGAGCTTGAGTTCCATTGATGAGGGTGATGCCTTCCTTCGGAGCGAGGACGACCGGCTTCGCTCCGATCTCACGCAAAACCTTTGCGGCCGAGTCTTCGCGATCTCCCTTGATCAGCGTTCCCTCGCCGATGAGAGCGAGCGCGAGGTGCGCGAGCGGCGCGAGATCACCACTCGCGCCAACGCTTCCCTGCTCCGGAACCGGCGGATAGACATCGGCGTTCAGCATCTCGAGAATGAGATCGACGAGCTCGGGACGCGCGCCGGAATAGCCCTTTGCGATCACGTTGGCGCGGAGGAGCATCATCGCTCTCACTTCGCGCTCCGGCAGGCGATCTCCCACTCCCGCCGCATGGCTGCGGACGACATTCACCTGCAGCTCGGCCAGCTTATCGGGCGGTATCGCGATCTCTGAAAGTTTTCCGAAACCGGTGGTGATTCCGTACACGACCGCGTTTCGGCGGACGATGTCGTCCACGACGGCGCGGGTGCGGAGCATTCGCTCGCGGGCTTTCGGCGCGAGACCGACGCGAAGCCGGTCGGCCGCTACCGCATAGGCTTCATCGACGGTGAGCGTATCACCGTTGATGAGAAGTCTCTCATTCATTTCTTTTTCCGAGGGACGCGCCTGGCGGGGCTACACCGCTCAGGGTGCCGGCGGCGCTGTCTCCATTGGTCATGTTGAGCCGCTGAGTCAACTTCAGGGGACTATCGGGCGGTAGGTCTGCTTGTCATAGTTGAATTTTAGGTCGGGCTCCGCGGTGAGGGCAATGAAGAAGGCGAACGCGAAGTTTCCGTTGGGAGCCTGCGTGAAGGAAAAGATCGCCTTCCAGTCGTGCAGCTGCCGCTGCAGCGTTACCATGTGGCTTCCGAACTTCTTCGCCTGGAAGTCGTAGTTCGTGCTCCAGGTTCCGGCCCACTTGGGCGTCAGGTGGAAGCTCATGTTTGAGTCCAGGTTGTCGCGCCCAGGCGTCCGAAAGAACGCGCCTCCGGCCGTAGCGGACGTGAGCGGTACACCGCCGTTGGCATTCGCGGATTCCAGCAGAATACACTGCTGGTATACGATCTGGTTCACCAGGTATTGGGCGCACTTGACCGTTGGATCGTTGTCGATCACGGTCGCGTTGCCTGTCGGAGGACGCTGGCGACTCGAGCTGTAGTGGAGGGTTGCCGACCAGCCCTGCGTCTCGGGAATGTTGTACTGGCGATTTCTCGCTGTGATGCTTGCCACGGGCGTCGACGCTACCCGATTGGCGAGCGCGTCGTCGGAGCTCTGCCCAACGCTGTCGGTCTGCGGATTCTGCTGCGGGACAGCCCAGCCGAACACTCTGCTGATCGCGCCGAAGATTCCCGACTGAGAGTTTATCGTGAACCCCGCGTCGATGCCCTCGCGGAATGGCTTGAACCGCGCGCTGTCGCTCAGGATGTCGCCCTGATAAAGCGAGTACCGGATCCCGCCGTGGAAGCCTGGGATGAGATCGGTCGAGAAATCGGAGCTTATGAAGTCGGTGGCGAACCCGGAGCGGTGGGTCTGGCGCGCTCTCTCGAAATCATAGGCCAGCGGGCTGAAATTCATCGACAGGATTTTTATTTTCCTGGGCTCGGCGGTGCTGCTCGTGTCGGTGGACTTGAGCTTCGCCTCCAGCACGTGAGACAGTCCGAGGCTCACTCTGTTCTGCGCCAGCGCGCCCAGATACCCCTGCCTGCTCTTGTTCTGCGCACGAAGAAACTCGTCGCTGATGTCTGCCGCCGGCGCGTAGCTGTAGCTGATGATGGGCGTAATGGAGTGCCGGAAGCGCGTGACAGAGCCAAAGCCGGGGAAGAGCGCGAAGAGCGTGGGAGACGCACTGAGCCCGGCGACGGGACGCTTTACCTGGTGAACGAGCTTCCCGCCGTTCAGCTGGGTGCGCAGCCAATAGCTGCTTCCGTCGACGTTCGCGAACGAGACTGACGGCGTCACTTTCAGAGAGCTCTGGAGAAAACTGGGGAGCGAGATCCCGGTTTGCCAGTCAATCGCCGTTGAGAACGTCTTGGCGAATATGGTGGGCACTTTCTTCGACGAGTCGTTTACGTCATTCACTTTGATCGACGCGGGAGCGTTATTCTCCTGATCGTTAAGGGTGAACGAATTGTTCCAGGAGAAGCCGCCGATTCTGACCGGGGTGTTGAAGCTCGAGCTGGTATTCCGCGAGTCGCGGATGCGTCGAACACTGTCCGGTAGTCCCTTTGAGTTGGTGATGTACCGGTAGGGGAACTCGGCCCCCGCGTCGCTGTTGAGGATCTGATCGGTGGAGAAGCTGAAGCCGGGCGACCACTCGAGCCAGGAGGCCGGCGACAGTGTTGGAACCGCGATGCTGAGGTTCGGAAAGCTCTGCTCCACCTCGGTTCGTCCCGGGTGCTGAGACCGTGTGCCGCCGAGGCTCAGCGACGCGGGCCCGATCTTGGTATCATAATTGGCCGATGACTGGATGTTCGCCAGGACCTGCGCCGGAATGAATGCCGTGGTTCGCTGAATGAAGGTGTTGGTGACATAGTTGATGTTCGCAGAGAAGTGGGTGTTCTGGGAAAAGCTCTGCGAATGGCTCCAGCTCAATGCCGTGTTCGTTGAGCCATCGCCCTGATCATGACGAGACAGGCCGAGTCGGCCAGTCATGAACCGGTCGAGCCAGCGGTACTGCATCTCCCCATTGACTTGCACCCAACCCGGATCGCCCACGGTCGCCCGGGCTCCGCTCCGCCAGTCGAGCGCGACCTGCGCGTCCATGTAATCGCTGATCGCGAAGTAGTAGCCGAGGTTCTCGACGTGGCGCCGATAGGTCGGACTGTTGCGGAACAGCTCGCTCACTCCGAAGCGCGGCGTGATGACACCGCTGCGGCGCCCCGAGCGAATGTCCTGGAAAATGAAGGGCAGCCACATGATGGGCACATCGCCGATGTACAGGATCGCCGGCCGGGCAACCATGATGTTCTTCGTGATCATCTTGATCTCGTTCGACCGGAAGTGGTAATCGGGAATCGAGTCGTCGCAGCTGGTAATCGTGCCATTGCGGACGTAGAACGCCGTCTCGCGTCCACGTGTGGTGTCGCCCACGAAGGTGGCGATCTTTCCATTCACGAGCCAATGCTGGCCCGTCTCCTCGATTGCCGTCGAGATGTTTTCCACGACACCGCGATGGAGCTCGACGTTGTACGCCATCCGACCGCGTGCGATGACGTCGGCTGCCTGCTGCTGGGGATCGCGGAGTGTCACGGTGTCGCCCCGCGCCACCATGATCTTCGTGGAATCGTTATAGTTGATGCTGTCGCCCACCAACACGGTCTGATCGCGACTGACGCCTGCCCTCTTTCCCTTGAGCTGGAGAATGTGGGTCTGCGCATTGAACACCGCCACGTCGCCCTGATACCGGGTCGCGCTGTAGCCGGGACGGGCCATCAGGACGCGCATGACGGAATCGGGCTCGTTCCATTTGATCAGTTCCTTCTGCTTGGTGGAATCGGCGGCGGTGCTGTCGTGGCGAGACGTATCCGGGCGCGTCCGAACGGTGTCGCGCCGCGGCTCGGGGAGCCGCCGGACTTGCGCCGAAAGATTCGTGTGCGCCGAGAGAGCAAGCGCGAAGCAGGCGAGCAGGAGGGCGCGGCGCATCATGCCGAAGCCCCCGCGCTCTTGGACGGAGCTGAGTCCTCGGCCTCGCGCTTAGCCTGCCGCTTCTGACGCTTGCGATACGCGAACTGCGCGACGAATACGCTCAGCTCATAGAGCACGTAGAGTGGTATCGCGAGCGCGAACAACGAATACGGGTCCGCACCCGGCGTGATGAACGCCGCCGCCGTCAGGCACACCACGACCGCGTGCCTTCTGTACTTCGACAGGAATTGCGGAGTGACCAAGCCGAGCGCGGTGAGGGCGAGAATCGCGATCGGAACCTCGAACACGACGCCGAATGCAAGGCACATGCTGATCGCGAAGTCGAAGTACTCCGTCGCCGAGATCAGCGGGGTCAGCGCGGTTGACTCGATGCTCATAAGGAATTGGAGCGTCAACGGCAGCACAACGAAGTAGCTGAGCGCGACGCCCGCCAAAAAGAGCGCGACGATCGCGATGAGCACTGGAATCACGACGCGCTTCTCGTGCGCGTAGAGCGCCGGCGCCAGGAAGCCCCAGATCTGTCCGACGATCACCGGCGCGGCGAGAATGATCCCCAGCACCAGCGAGGCGTTGAGCAGGATGTGGAAGGAGGTGCCCGGGTGCGTGTAAATCAGCTTCTGCCCATGCAGCAGCGGGAGAATCGGACGCTCCAGCAGGCGAATTATGTCGAGCCTGGAGAGAAGCACGAATCCCACCACGACCCCAATGACTATCGCGCCGGCAATCCAGAAGAGCCGCCTGCGCAGCTCCTCCAGATGATCCAGGAAGGGCATTTCGTGGCCGGGAGCTTTGCTCATACCACGGCTCCGTACTACCGAATCGACTGTAGACGCTCGTCGGCGAGGGCGGCCTCGTCAGAGCGCGGGAAGCGCTTGATGATTTCCTGGAATAGGCGCTTGGCTTCGGCGGTCTTCTTCGAGGCCTGCAGCTGCAGCGCGCGCTTGTACAACGCCGTTGGCACGCGCGGGGAACCTGGATACTTCACGATCAGCGACGCGTATTCCGCGTCCGCGGCGTCGGTGTTCTGCTCGGCGGCGTAGGCCTGCGCCGTGTAGAACATCGCCTCGGGAACCAGGTCGGACTTCGGATATTTCGCGATCAGCTCGCTGAACGCGGCGCGTGCCGAGACGTTACCGCCCTTGAGAAGCTGGTCGCGGCCGGCCTGCAGCAACTGGCCGGGGCCCGGGCCGCTTACCGGTCTACCCGCGCTCGAAGCAGTGCTGTCGGTTCTCGGCGCGGCATCAGGCTGGCTGGTCTTCTCCTCGACCGCCGCGCGCATGTCACGCAGCTGCCGCTCGCTCTGCCCGCTCATGTCCTGGAGCTGCGAGACGTCTTCCTTCATCGCCGCGAGGTCCGACTCCGTGGCCGTGCGCATCGTATTGATTCGTTTGCTGAGCGCGTTGATCGAGTCGTTGAGCGCCCGAACCGAACGACTCACGTCGATCAGATAGGCGCGCTGAACGGAATCAGCGGCGTTCGAGCCGGCGCGCGTACCGACGATGTCCGCCTGCAGCTTGTCGAAGTCTGACTTCGTCGCGAAAAAGCAGCCCGCGAGCGCGAATGGAAGAATGCAGAATATGAATGGAGACGCTTTCGTCATTGTGAGTATGTCCCTACTTCCGGATTGGCGAGAATCGGCGACCATGCCGCCAATCTCGCTCCCCTGCTGTGGGTGAGCTGCCGCGCGCGGCCAGACTCGGTGTCTAGAATCCACAACTGCTTGTCCCCGCCCCTCGACGAAGTGAAGACGATGTGCCGCCCATCGGGTGCCCAGGACGGATCCTCGTTCTCGCCTTCGCTAGTGAGCTGCTTCGGAACGCGATCCCGTAAATCGATCATGAAGACCTGGAAGTTCCCGTTCTGCTGCTCGTACGCGATCGCGCGACCGTCAGGCGACCAGTCCGGGCTCGCTCGATAGCTGCGCACCCCAGGCGTGTACGGCGTAACCAGCTGAACGTTGGACCCGTCCGCATCCATAATATACACCTGGGGCGCGCCCGACTTCCCGGAGATGAACGTGATCTGGTGGCCATCCGGACTGTAGGACGGCGACGTGTTGTCCGTACCTCTGCCGACCGTGATTCTTTTCGCCGTACCCGAGTCGAGCGGCGCAAGAACAAGGTCGGTTCCGTTGCCGGTGCCCTGCGCGTAAAGGATCGCATTGCCGCCGGGCTGATACACCGGCGTGATGTTCAGGCCCGCGCGAATCTGGCTCACTCTGCGGGTGCGACCGGTGCGAACGTCGAGCTCGTGCACCTGAGTCCCGGCGTTGCCAAGGACCGTGAAGACCACCGACAATCCCGTCGGCGACCACGCCGGCGACAGCGCTCCGCGCCCGGTTGTGATTGCGCGCGTCTCGGCGCCATCGCTATCCACGATTTTCAGCTCGTCGTTTATAAACGCGATCCGCGTTTGCGCGATGCCGCGCTTCCCAAACGCCCATTGCTCTATCTGGTCGGACACTCCATGCAGAGCGAAGCGCCAGTCCCGGTCGCGCCGGTCGAAGAGAAAGTGCTCGGACTGAAGAAGCTGTCCTCTCGCGACATCGTAGGCGGCCACGTGCAGCCCCTGGGTCGTCGGCGTCATCCGAATGAGCAGAGCGGCTCCGAACTTCGCCACGAGCGGAAAGTTGATCTTCCCGCCCACGGCCGGCACGAGGCCGCTGAGCGTCGTCTCATCCAGCGCGATCACGGTCGTGCGGTCGCTGTAATCAAGATCGCGCTGCACGATGAGCCGCAGCGAATCGTCGTAGTCGTCCTGCACCGGGAGGACGATCACGCCGGGCTTGCTGCCCGCGGTATAGCTGAGACCGAGCCGCACGCCGGGGGCGGTAGTCGTGTCCTGGGCGCGTGCGACCGTCGCAGCCGCAAACGTGCAGGCGATGACGACGAGAGAAACGCACCACGCTCTCATTCTCATTTCAGGAATTCGGGATCGAAGCTGAATACCACGGGGAGAGCGTCGTCCGGAAATCCGGTCGGCAGCGGGCCGAACGAGCGCGTGCTCGAGGCCGCCTCCACCGCGCCCTGTGCTTCGAGGTCGAAGGAGAAATTGCCGGAGCGTCTGATGAATGTGAGGTCTGATACGGAGCCATCGCGATGGATCAGAAACCTTACTTCCGCTTTGAGACGCGCAACAGGATTCCGCGGTTTGAAGTTGAGAGCAATCTGGCGAACGATGTTGTTGAGATACCCTGGAAATGGAAACTCGATCCCATCGCTGCGCACGGTAGCCACATCGGTTCCCTTGCCGCCGGTCGGCCCGCCCCCCGCCTTTGGAGCCTCTGCCTTTGGCTGCGGCGTGACTTTGGCTTCAGTCGGAGGGGCCACTTTTTGTGATTGCGCAACTTTTCCCTGCGTCGGCGTTGCTCGCCTTGGAGTCTTGGGCGCGGGCTTCGCCGTCGGCAGCGGCATTTCCTTGACGGTGGACTGCGTGGCGGTCGACTGCGTAACAGATGCTGCCGCCTTGGCTTGCGCGGTCTTCACCTCGCCGATCGCTCGCTCGCCCGGCGGAGCAGCCACGATTTCCACGCGATACATCGGCGGCAGTGCCACCGGCTTGCGCTCCTTCAGCGTGTTGAAGAGGAGTGTCGCGACCGCCGCGTGAAGTATGGCCGAGAGTGTGAAAGGGGCAACGAGTCGCGATCCACTCTCTCGGCGAGGCATCACTTCGCCGCTGGTGGCTCGGCCACCAATCCTATGTCCCCGACGCCGCTCGCTCGCATGATCGCGAGCACCTTTACGACCGAGCCGTACGGAACTCGATCGTCCGCGCGCAGATAGACGCCGCCCGAGCCTCGGCGCTGCGCCAGCGCCTTGAAGCTCGCCGAGAACTGGCTCAAGGTGAGACCCGCGTCGTCGACGAAGATGGCGCCGGTCCGATCGACCGTCACAGTGAGCCCGCTCTTCGACTCGAGCGGACGCGACTGCGCCTTGGGGAGCGTGATGTCCACCCCGCCCTGCATCATCGGCGCGGTGATCATGAAGATGATCATCAGCAGCATCATCACGTCGATCAGGCTCACGACGTTGATCTCGGCGTTGAGCACGAGCCTGTCGCGACCGCGTCTGCGGCGCGCCATCAGATCATGCCCTCTCTGACCATTAGCGCGATCAGCTCCGACCCGAAGCTCTCGAGCTGTCCTTCGATCTTGTTGAGGCGCGCCGCGAAGATGTTGTAGGCGAACACAGCCGGGATCGCGACGCTCAGCGCCGCCGCCGTCGCGATCAGAGCCTCGGCCACACCTGGAGCGACCGCGCCGATGTTTCCTGATCCTTTGGAGGCGATTCCGATGAACGCGTCAATGACGCCGAGCACCGTTCCGAGAAGCCCGATGAGCGGACTGACGGATCCGATTGTCGCCAGCACCGTGACCCACCGGCCGAGTCGGTCACGCTCAGTTGTCGTCTCGGCATCGAGCACCAGCTGGAGCGCTTCCACCTGCGCGCTGCTGAATCGTGCGGATCGCTCCGAGGTTCCGGAGAGGGCGGGCGTCGTCTCTTCGATGAAGCGCATCGCGCGCTCCATGATCGTTGCCGGCGGTCCGCCAGTGCTGCGCGCCATTTGAGCCGCGCGCTCGACCGTGTGAGCGCCCGCGAACTCGCGCGCAAAAGAGAGCGTTATTCGCGACGCCTTCTTGAGCTCGTACCACTTGGCGAAGATGATTCCCCAGCTGAGGAGGGAGAGCACCACGAGGATCGCGAGCACGATTTTCGTCGCGCCGGTGGAGCTGGTCACCAGCTCCATCGGTGAGCTCGGTACCCTCTGACCGACCTGGAACACCAGGAAATTATTCAAGTGGCGGCTCCGCTCGTCTCGCGAGCAAACCACGCGAAAGTCTTCGCCAAGCCGTCGGCGAGAGCAATCTCTGGAACCCAGCCCAATACTTCGCTTGCCTTGCCGGCATCAACGAAGGATTCCTGCTGCTCTCCGGGACGACGAGGGGCGAACTCAATTGGTACGTTGCTGCGCGCCGCTCCCTGCAGCAGCCTGGCAATCTCGAGAACACTGGTGCCCTCACCGGTTCCGATGTTGAACGCGCGGGCATCGAGCCGTCCCTTCTCAGGCAGCGGCTTCGTTGCCGCCAGCCAGACCGCGCGAGCGACATCACCAACATAGACATAGTCCCGCGTCTGAAGTCCGTCCCCAAAAACGGTGAGCGGGCGATCGTTGAGAATCCGCCCGCAGAAAATGGCTACCACGCCGGCTTCTCCATGTGGGTCCTGGCGCGGACCGTAAACGTTTGCGAAGCGCACGGCGACCGCATCCTGTTGGTGAACGCGTCCGTAGTACGCGAGGTAATACTCGACACTCAGTTTGGCTATCGCGTACGGCGACTCCGGATCCTTCGGGTACGTCTCGACGTTTGGCGGCGTGTTGAAATCACCGTACACCGCTCCACCCGTAGAGGTAAAGACGATTCGTGTTTTCGCATCGCTCTGCTTTACCGCTTCCATGAGATTGAGCGTGCCGAGAATGTTGATCGTTGCGTCGGCAACGGGATCGGCCACGCTCTTTCGAACATCGATCTGGCCGGCGAGGTGAGCTATGACATCGAACCCTTCGTCGCGAACCAGCTGCGCGAATTCTTTCGAGTTCACGCCGATCTCGTGAAAGCGCGCCTGACGCGCAATATTGTCCCGCTTCCCGGTGGAAAGATCATCGACCACGGTCACGTCGAATCCCTTGGCGATAAGGAGGTCGACCACGTGTGAGCCGATGAACCCCGCTCCGCCCGTTACGAGGACCTTAGGCAATGTCGGTCGAATCTCCTTTCTGCGGATCGGAGCCAGGCTTGTTCTCCAGCGCGAACAGGTAGCGCGCCGCGTCGACAACTCCGAGGCCCCGCCCATTGGCGGCCGCCGCCTTCAGTCGCACACTCGGCTCGTGCAGGAACTTGTTCATCAGTGACCTCGAGAAATATTCGATGGCTTCGGCCTGCTCGGGCGAAAGCGGCCCCATTCGCCTGAGAGCTGCGGCAAGCTCCGCACTCCGCAATCTGTCCATCTCCTCGCGAAACTCCCGCACGACCGGTACCGCCGCCAGGCCCGCCACCCAGTCCCAGTACTTCTGGACCTCTCCCGCGATTATCTCGCGCGCGGCGGGCACATCTTCCCCCCGCTGCTCGAGATTGGCGGCAGCCGCTGCGCGCAAGTCGTCGAGATCGTACAGGAAGACGTTGCCGATCTCTCCGACACTTGCCTCCACATCGCGCGGCAACGCAATGTCGAGTATGCAGAGAGGCCGGTCGCCGCGCGCCGCGATCGAAGCGCGAACGCGAGCCACCGTGACTACGGGCGAGGGCGAAGCGGTCGAGCAAATCAGCACGTCGACGTCGCGCAGCGATTCCCAGCACTCGTCGTAGCGCATCGCCGTGGCGCCGTGGCGCCCGGCGAGGGTCTGCGCGCGCTCGTGGGTGCGATTCGCCACGATTGCGACGCTCACTCCTTCCTTCAGCAGACACTCGAGCGCGATCTCCGCGACGTCGCCGGCGCCGAGTATCATCGCCCGTCTGCCGCCGAGACCACCGAAGATTTTTTTCGCCAGCTGGACGGCCGCCGAGCTCACCGACGCGGCGCCTCTGCCAATGCCGGTCTCCTCTCTCGCGCGCGAAGCCGCCAAGAGGGCGATCTGGAACATGCGGTTGAGGATCGGGCCCGATTCGGCGCGGCATTGCTCCCAGGCGTTCTTCACCTGTCCCTGTATCTGCGATTCGCCCAGTATCATCGAGTCGAGCCCGGCGGCGACGGCGAACAGGTGAGAGGTCGCTTCGCGATCGCTGTGCACGTACATGAATCCCCCGGCGTCGCGACCGAGCCGGCTCGAGAGAAGCGAAGTGATATCCGGCAGCGTGTCAGTGGATTCTTCGACCACGTAGATCTCCGTACGGTTGCAGGTCGAGAGAACGACGCCCTCGCGGATCAGGCCTTCCGCGCGGAGGAGCGCCAGCTCGCGAATGGCTTCCTGCGGCGTGAAGGTCAACTTCTCGCGCACCTCGATGGGCGCCGTCATATGGCTGACTCCGGCGACGATCAACGCCACGAATCCACCTTCTCGGTGGGTTGAGCCAAATGGGAGGGGGAACCCACTGCGAGGCTAGTCGCCGAGATGTAGCCAACTCTCATAGGAACTGCCCCCGGTTGAGCGACGCCATTCTGAACACGACGTAGAGGGCGACGACGCTCGCAAACGTCACGGCCGACATCAGCGCGGCGCGACGCGCCTGCCAGCCGCGCAGCATCCGTCCGAGCGCCAGCGCGCTCACACCCACCCACGCGCCCAAGCCCCAGATGATCTGCGGCAGTACCAGTGCGCGATACTCGAACGAGTACGCCGCGGCGAGCGTGAGGCCGAGGGTGAGTCCGAGGAATCCCGCGATGGAGGCGAGGTGATTGACGCGATCGAGCGTGTCGAGCGGCGGGAAGAATCTGAAGATCGCCCCGAACCGCGCCGACTTGAGCTCGCGTCGCGCTACGAGGTACATCGTTCCCGCCGCGGCCGCGGTCGCATACGCGGCGATCCCAATGAAGCTCAGCACTATGTGCATCGTGAGCCAGACGGCGCGCGCGCCCTGCGGCTCGAGAAACGGGTGCATGCCGGCGAGGTTGCCGGCCACCGTGACGAGCGCGGCGACAGGCGCCGCCACCAGCGTGAGACTGACCTCGCGCGCGAGACTCTCAACGACCACG
>CABEAZ010000271.1_pt1 | contig 12906 bp, 9 predicted proteins | sample 3132471 | NCBI WGS metagenome assembly CABEAZ01 (sample SAMEA5534345, study PRJEB31848) | metagenome | biome: tundra; feature: field; material: soil | place: USA | collected 2013-05 | depth 0.45 m | reverse complement strand
CTTCCACCTGGTCGTGCGTGACGTAGATGGTCGTGGTCTTCAGCCGTCGCTGGAGGCCGCCGATCTCGATGCGCATCTGAGCGCGAAGGCCGGCGTCGAGGTTGGACAACGGCTCGTCGAACAGAAACACCTTGGGCTCGCGCACCATTGCGCGGCCCATCGCCACCCGCTGGCGCTGTCCTCCGGATAACTGCTTCGGCTTGCGATCGAGCAGCGATGCGAGGCCCAGCATGCCCGCGGCCCACGTAACACGCCGGTCGATCTCCTGTGGCGCGATTTTCCTGAGACGGAGTCCCAGCGAAAGATTCTCGCGCACCGTCATGTGAGGGTAGAGCCCGTAGTCCTGGAACACCATTGCCACGTCGCGCTCACGTGGCGGGAGTGCGGTCACATCGCGCTGATCGATGCGAATCGTGCCTGACGTCACCTCCTCGAGACCAGCAACCATGCGGAGAATGGTTGACTTGCCCGAGCCCGACCCTCCCACCAGCACCAGCAACTCACCATCGGCAACTACGAGATCGAAGTCCTCGACGACCGTAGAGTCGCCGAATCTCTTGCGCACGTGCTCGAAGGTGACTGACGGCATTATCCCTTGATCCCCGACCCGGCCATGCTCTCTATGAAGTTCCGCTGGAGGAACATGTACGCGATCACGACGGGGACCACCAGCACCATCGCCGAAGCCAGCGACACGCCCACTGTTCCCGCTCCTCCACCGAGCGCAAATACCGTCAGCAGCTGCGGAAGCGTCATCAGGCTCTGCTCTCTCACCACGAGCAGCGGCCAGAGCACCTCGTTCCACGCGCCCATGAACGTGAATATCGCGACGATCGACAGCACCGGCTTGGAGAGCGGCCAGAAGATCGTGAAGAGAATGCGCGGCTCGCTCATTCCGTCCATGCGTGCCGAGTCGATGAGCGACTGCGGAATCTGGAGGAAGAACTGTCGCAGCATCAGAATCGCCGTCGCGTTGAACAGGTAGGGCACGATGAGCGCCGCGTAGCTGTCGATCCATCCGAGCTGCACGATCAGCGTGTACAGGGGAATCAGCGTCAACTGGCCGGGAACCATCAGCACCGCGATCGTCGCGGCGTTGAGCGCGGGCCGGCCGCGAAAGTTGAGTCGCGCCATCGCGTACGCCGTCATCGAGCCGAACACCAACACCGCCAGCGTGATCGTGGTTGCCACGAAAGTGCTGTTCACGAGTGCGCGACCGAACGGAGCACGCGCCCACATGGTGCGGTAGTTGTCGAGCGTGATGTCGTGCGGGATGAGCGCCAGCGAGCCTGCTTCTGCTGCCGGCTTAAAAGTGGCGGACGCCATCCAGAGGAATGGATAGATGAAAGTGATCGCGGCGATTGTGAGGCCCGCGTAAAGCGCGATCCGTTTGAGCTGCTTCATAGCGCTTCAGCCCTGCCAATCAAGCTGCGCTGAGCGAACACGACGATGCCGATGATGAGCGCCAGTGCGACACCGATCGTCGCGGCATAACCCATCTTCTGGTACGCGAAAGCGTTGTTGTACAGATAGAGCACGACGGAGTAAGTGCGGCGGAGCGGACCGCCTCCCGTCATCACGTACGGCTCGATGAAGAGCTGGAAGCCGTTGATGGTCGAGAGCGTGACTACGAGAATGGTCTGGGGCAGGAGCGAAGGCAGTGTCAGGTAGCGGAAGCGCTGCCACGCGGACGCGCCTTCGATTTCGATCGCTTCCTGGCAGCTCCGCGGGATGTACTGTAGTCCGGCCAGGTAGATGATGACGTAGAACCCTACGTTCTTCCAGGTGACCATCACCGCGATCGCCGGCATGGCAGTTCGTGGATCGGTGAGCCAGGGCACGGGCGACAGCCCGATTTTCACCAGCAGGCGGTTGATCAGTCCGACGTCGGTGGCGTAGAGGTGGCTCCAGAGAATCGCGACGACGGCGCCCGAGATGACGACCGGCAGAAAGAATGCAGCGCGCCAGAACGAGCGACCCGCGAGCTGGCGATTGAGGGCGAGGGCGAGCGCGAGCGCCGTGACGATCTGAAGCGGCACATGAATGCTGAGAAACACGAATGTGTTGGCGACGGCGCGCCAGAATCGCCCATCGTGGAGGAGGAGCCGGATATTGTTGGCACCCGCGAACGTCGGCACCGTGACGAGATCCCACTGCAGGAAGACGAGGACGAGAGCGAACGCGATCGGGTACACCGCAAATACGAGCAGGAACGCTGCGTACGGTGCTGCCATCAGCGAGCCCGATTTCTGCTCAGCGCGCATTCACGATGTTCCTCGCTTCGCGGGCGGCCTTCTTCAATGCATCCTTCACCGGAGTAGTCTGGTAGATCGCGGACTCCTCATAGGCTTCCGAGAGTAGATCGAAAATCTCCACCACGTCAGGATCGAGGTCCAGGTCGCGCGATCGCTCGACATACTCGGCGTACGTCGACAGCGTGGGCCACCGCGCCAGCGAAGCCGTAAATCGCGGATCGGATGCGAGACCGCGCCGGTAAGGCAGCTGGCTCGCCTCCTCGATCAGCATGCGGTCGGCGGCGGGTGAGGTGAGGTACGCGACGAAGCGCGCCGCGGCGTCGGGATGGTGGGTCGTGGAGAAGATCGCGATGCTCCGCAAATCGGCGAAGGCGTATTGATTGGCCGGACCCGTACCATCGGCCCCCGGAACGGGCGTGACGGCGTAGTGCAAATTGCGGATCTTGAGCTCGTCCAGCTCCTTCACGAACCACGGGCCGATGATCTTCATCGCGACGGTTCCATCGGTGAATGGATCGTGTCCAAGCTCGAAATTCGATCTGGGGAGCACGCCGTCGGCGAACCCGCGGCGCAACACGTCGAGTGCCGCGACCGCCGCGTCGTTGTCGAAGTCAATTTGCCCGTTCTTTATCAGCGTTCTACCACCCGAGCTGGCGAGATACAGTGGGTAGAAATCATAGAAGCGCTCGAACCAGGTCGTCTTGAGCGTCGCCCACATCGCCCAGTGATCGAGCCGCCCGTCGCCGTCGGTGTCGCGGGCGAGCTTGTGCCACGCCTGCACCAACTCGCTTTGTGTGTGCGGCGGGCCGATCCCCGCCGCCTTGAACAGATCGACGTTGTACATCAACATCTCGGGATTCGTCTTCCACGGGAACGCGTAGATCCCGCCGTCCGGCAGGCGGAGCGACGCGAGCATCGCCGAGTTGGTGCGCTCCCTGAGCCGCGCCGACGTCGCAACGCGATTGTCGAGGCGCACAACGCCGCCGGCCCGAACCAGTCGCGCCAGCAGCGCCGAGGAGACATTCGAGCTGACATCCGGTGTCGCCTTGGCGACGATCGCCGCCAGCAGAACTTCCTCGGAGGAGCGGCCGGCGGGCAGCGGCTGCACGCGCACGTGTACGTCGGGGTGCTCCTGATTCCACCGCGCCGCGAGCCGATTGGCTAGACGGACCTCGACGGGATTCGCTGCCGGCCAGTACGTCAGCGTGATTGGCGCGGACGGTTTGTCCGATCCGGCTCCCGCATCCCTGAAGGCGATCTCATTGTCGCCGACCCTATGATCGTTCTGCGCGACGTCATCGTCGCCGACGATCTGTTCGTCCCGCGCGATCTCCACGCCGGCCGGTCCTCGACGAAGCACAAGACGCATCCCGCCGGGTCCAGTGTATTCTCGCTGCTCCGGAACGGTGGCAAGAGACGCCGACTGATCGCCGACCGGGCGATAATGCAGATACTCCGCCGCATCCGGGTTGCTCGTAACGCTCTGTAACGCCAGCAGTGCCTCAATGGTCGACTCGGCTCCCGAGTTCCGATTCACCTTGGCCAGCGACGGACCGTCGATCCCATCGAAAGTCCGACCGGTCTTCTCGTCGTACATGCTGATGCCCGCGGGGTTGGCGCCGAGCAGCCAGTTTGCCGCGAGTCCCGCAAACACCGCGTAGCGGCGCTCGCCCGTCGCTTCCGCAAGCGCCAGGTATCCCTCGACGATCGGGCCGATGCCGTACGCGATCTGCGGATACCATGTCGCGGTCCCGTCGGGCGCGACCGCTGAGGGAATCCCTCCCGCGAGCAGGAATCTTCCCCACAGTCCGTCCGCTTCCCTTCTGGCCGAAGCCGTAAACTCTGAATGACCAAGGGCAGTGCCGGCGATCGCGAGCGCCTCCGGGGATCGTGCCCCCCAAGCGTGCCAGGGGGCATCCGGGCGATCGACATACGCGCCCCACGGGGCGGTCGTGTTGTTGCCTGCCGAGTGCGCCGCGAGCAGCTGGGCGGTGCGCGTCGCCAAGGGGACGAGCGTCGTCGATCGCTCGACCCTCTGCCGCGCGAGCAGCCCGAGCAGCGCTTCCGAGGTCGCCGTGGTCGATCCACCAATCAGACGTCCTGCTTCGATCTCGCGCGCCATTCGCGAGACTGCGCGGTCCAGCACCGGGCGCATGGTCTTCAAAAGTGTAGAGTCCTGCGGGCCAAGCACCCGCACCGCTTCGCCGAGTGCCCAGATGCTGCGCGCGGCCCAGTACGACATGCTCTTCCGGCTGCTCGGCGCGCCGCGGTTAAGCCGACCGGCGGAGTCGATAAAATTGACGAACTCACCGTCACCCTGTTCCATCGCGGTGACGAAGTTCAGGAGTCGAACGGCCTCATCGCGGGTATGGACATCCCCCGTCGCTTCGTACTCGCGGAGATAGACCACTGCGGCGCGCGCGGCATCGTCGAGGCTGGCGATTCCCTCGAATCCGTCGCGCTCCGGAGAGCCGGTCGGGCGATAGTCGGGCGCGTTCGCGTAAAGCGAGACGACGCGCACCGGCCGTCCTCGCACGACGGCGTTGAGGCCGAGGTGCTGGAGGTAATCCAATCGTACAGTCGTTGGCGCCGGGCCTCGAGGCGCGGCGTGGGTTTCCGCGTTGCGACCGCAAGACGCGGTAAGCGAGGTGAGGGAAAGAACCACCGCCACGATTGGGGCCCGCGGAAAGCCCGATCGAGCGTGATAGGCACGAATCAAAGGGGAATACCGCCCTGCTTCAATCTGATGGCTTCTCCCAGAGAGGAGATCAGTTCGCGCTTATTGACCCGCGCCCCCGCTACTGATACGTCAGCGGCTCCATAGTAAACCAGGAAATCTTCGCCTCTCTCCACCAAACCTTGCGGGAACACAACGCGCACACCCGTCCTGAAGTTCGCCATGTCCACCTGCGGAATCGCGTTGCGCTCGATCTCGTACGGCGCGTCAGGTGTGAGTGCGGGCGCATCGGACACGTAGAGAACTGTTTCCGGATTCTTCAGGTCGAGCACGCACCATCCCATCGAGTAGACATTCCCCTCTTCGATGGAGGTCGCGCCGTGAAATGGCAACAGCCAGCCGATGTCCGTTCGCACGGGCGGCGCGCCGGCGCCGACTCGGGAGCTCCGCCAGGTATTTGGGCGAGGCCCAACCAGCGTTGCACCAGCCGCTGGCCATTCTTCTTCGAGTGATGACACCCTGATGCATACTATCCTCGGCATCGGCCGGTGAAGGATCACGTACTGGCCGTCTATCTTCTCCGGAAGGATCACGCAGTTCTTGTTTTCGCCGGCGATGCGGGGACCGTGACGACGGTAGCTGGTCGGAGACAGCAGATCGTCGGTGGTGATCAAGCACACCTGCGGACCGTCGCGCGAGTACCCGGTATAGGTGATGGCGTAGCGCTTTTCGCTTTCGAGATACGTGATGCGGGCATCCTCGACGCCCCAATGCTCGTAAGGCGCATCGCGCGCAATCACGGGGCGATCCCATATCTCGTCGATTCGCTTTCCGTCGGCCGACAGCGCCAGGCCGAGACACGACCGCCGCGAAGCTTCCTCGAATACCCGAACGAGCAGCACGACTTTGTCGCGCGCGCGGTCGACTGTCACTCCAGGATTGAACGTTCCGCTGGCGCGAACGAACGAAATATCGGAGGGGCGAATGAGCGGGTTGGTTGCAAGACGCTCGAGCGGCGCGATCATGAAGGTCTCTGCGCCACCCATTTCGAATAGAGGCGTCCAAAGTGCTTCGCCGGCGCGAGGTAGTACTCATCGGCGCTCACGTCGAGCACACGAGCGATTGCTGCCTGCACCAGCGTGCCGTCGTCGCGACGCCGCCTGAATTTCCGAAACACGTCGGCGGCCGGCTTCTCGCTCCCGTCCGCGCGCACAAGCCCAAACGTCCGTTCCCGGACGGCGGTCGCGAACGGGGGTCGTTCGAACAATCGGGGGTCATAGTCGCCATAACACCACGCGTAGGCTCCGGCAGCGCCGGTGTTCAGCAATCTCTCCAGCACCACCTCGTAGTAGGCTGCTTGCTCCTCCTCCGACGCCAGGTACTGCGACCTGGGTACTCCCAGGAAATCGTCGGTGATAGTGCGCCCTGCGGATCCGTTCGGGGCGGTACACATCCCGAATTCCTGCATCAGGGGCCGCCGGTCCGCACCCGAGAGTCCGGCCGTCAACGCGCAGGAGAACGGCACCAGCTCTGGATCGAGGAAGGAACGAGCGAAGTCCGAGTACAGTGGGTAAGCGTGCATCACATCCTCGTCGACGATGTCGGCGAGATCGTCCACGCGCATGTTGTTATCGGTCGTCAGCGACGGGAGGTGCGCGCCGATCCGAATTTGCGCGCCGGGCGCCTCTGCCCGGATCGTGCTGGCGAGCATCGAGCCCCAGGCACAGGCCACTTCCCGCGACCGAGGGAGCTGGGCGTCATCGATCTCGTTCGCGAGATCGAACCCGCGGATCGCTGCATCCCCGGCAAAGGCGCGCGCAGATGTCTGCGCCAGCACCGCCTGGGAGCGGAGAATGACCGGATCCGAGAAAAGGTCTCCCGGGCGCCCCTGCGTGTCGAGCATCCAGGCCGGCCACCAGATCGTGCCGCTCATGTTGAGCACGATGAGCGTTGGCACCACCCTGAGCCCGGTGTCCGCGGCCGCGCGGACTACTTCCACCAGCCGCGCGATCATGCCGGCGTCGACGGTCGACGGGGCGGGGAGGAAGTCCTTCGTGCGCGCAAACACCCGCACGACGTCGAAGCCGAGGGCAGCCATGTGCGTCATGTCCTCGCGCACCTCGCCCAAGTCGAAATCCTCCCACATGTACATCGCGCTACGCCGCGGCCAATAGTTGATGCCCAGCTCGAAGCTCACGGCTCCGCCAGTCCCGACAGAATCTCCGCTAATGACAGGTCTGCGACAGCGGTGACGCCGTCGGCTGCGCCATAGTAAACGCGCACGAGATCGCCGTCGGCCAGCGCGCCGCAGGTGAACACGACACTGCCGAAGAACCCCTCGCGCTCGTACGGTGCTTCGGGCTTGAGGATCGGCTCGCGCGAACGCGCTCTCACCCGAGATGGATCGTGCCGGTTGAGCAGCAGGGCGCCGAGAGAGTAGGTGGGCGGCGAGCCAGTCACCCCGTGATAGATCGCCAGCCAGCCATCTTCCTTGCCGTAGTGCACGCGAAACGGCGCCGCCCCGCCTCCCACCTTCGAGTCATCCCAGCTGCCTTCCCTCGGGGTCGCGACGAGGCGGTGGTTCCCCCACGATTTCAGATCCGAAGATGTTGCGGTCCAGATCGAATGCTGTCCCAGACCTTCCGGCATGGGTCTGTGTAGCGCCGCGTACAGCCCGCCGATTTTCTCGGGGAAGATCGTGACGTTGCGGTTGGGAGGTGGGAAGATGATGCCGTGCCGCTCGAACGTCCTGAAATCCGTGGTCGATGCGAGACCCGTCCCGATCCCGTAATGCGACACGGCCGTGTAAGTGATCCAGTACGTGCCGTCCAGCTGGGTGATGCGCGGGTCTTCGATTCCGAACGACTCGTACACGGTCGCAGCAGAGAGCGCTGGCAACCCCTCCACGTCGAAGTGGATGCCGTCAGTGGAGCGGGCGACTCGCAGGTGCGACATCGACGTGAGCCAGGTGCGCCCATTGTCGACCACGAGCCGTGGATCGCTCACATCCGGTCCTTTCTCGGTGATTTGCCACCGCTTGATCTCGATGCGACCGGTCTCCGCATTGAAGATGGGAGCGGCCGCTAGCGCGCTCGACATCTTCCGCGGAGCCTCCGCCACGCGCAGCAGCAGCACGACCTGTCCATCGTGTCGAGCGACAGCGGGATTGAACACACCCAGCACTTCGAAATCCGGCCTCGAAGGCAGGACCATCGCGGGGGTGATGATCGGGTTTTCTGACGCGCGGTTGGCCGTCACGCGTCACACACGGCAGAGCCGGACAGCTTCAGCGAGTGAAGCGCGCGGATCGCGTGTGGGTACGAATTCCTGCGCGACGTACCCCGTGAATCCCGATTCGCCGATCGCTCGCATGATTGCCGGATAGTTCAGCTCCTGGGAGGAGTCGATTTCGTGTCGGCCCGGCACTCCGCCGGTGTGGTAATGTCCAATATACCGGTGGTTGTCGCGGATCGTGCGGATCACATCGCCTTCCATGATCTGCATGTGGTAGATGTCGTAGAGCAGCTTGAAGCGCTCCGAATTGATCTGCTTTGCGAGCGCCACGCCCCACGCGGTGTGATCGCACTGATAATCCGGGTGATCGACCTTCGAGTTGAGCAGCTCCATGCACAGTGTCACGCCGTGCCGCTCTGCAATTGGGACAAGGGGAGCGAGTCCGCGCGCGCAGACTGCGCGACCCTCATCGTCGCTCTGTCCGGCACGGCTTCCGGAAAAGCAGATCACGTTCGGCACTCCCGCCGCGGCTGCGAGCGGAATCGCCCGTTGATAGGCGGGGATGAGCCAAGCGTGGTTCTCTACGCGGTTGAACCCCTGCGTCAGACGAGCCTCCGGATTCGGCACCGTCGCGTATCCCATCGCGCACGTGAGTCCGTACCGCTTTGGGACAGCCCACTCATCCGGCTCGAGGAGCTCCACCGAATCGAGCCCCAGCTCGCGCGCCATCTGCGACAGTTCGTCGAGGGTGAACTTATGGAAGGGCCAGCGCGTGACCGAGAGCTTGAACGCCGCCGCCGGACGTAGCGCGTCGCGCTTGATTGTGCGCCGAGCTTCGGCCTCGGCGAGATCCATGCGCCGAGCGTCGGCGGCGATCAGATCTGTGGCTTCAACGCGTGCGGGCCTGAGCCCGATGAGTCCCGCGGCACCGGCACCGGCTCCCGCGAGAAATGCCCGGCGCTTCACCGGTTGATCTCACTGCTCATTCATCTCTCCGCTGCCGTCGTGGCCAATGTGGGGAGTCGCCCCGCGCCGTGTCAAGGCAACCGATGGGGCTGCATCTGTAGCGCCGAACGACGAAATGCTTCAGATTCTTCGCGGACTCCGCTCTAGAGGTCGCGGAGCGTAGCGCAAAAGAGCTCGTCCGTCCACTTCTCTCTCACCGAAGAAACGCCATGAGCAACCTCAGCATCATCGACATCCTCGTGATCGTCGCGTATTTCCTCGTGTTGTCGGGAATCGCCTACTGGGCGGCGCGTCGCGAGAAGAACGTGAGCTCGGACTACTTTCTGGCGGGGCGGGATGTGGGTTGGCTGGCGGTCGGAGCCAGCCTCTTCGCTTCAAACATCGGAAGCGAGCATCTGGTGGGACTCGCTGGCACCGGTGCGGCGAGCGGTCTGGCGGTCGGCCACTTCGAGTGGCTAGCCAGCTTCATTCTGTTGCTCCTGGGCTGGCTGTTCGTGCCCTTCTACCTGCGAAGCGGCGTGTATACCATGCCGGAGTTTCTTGAGCGCCGGTACAACCCCGCCGCGCGCTCATACTTCACCTGGGTGTCCATCGTCGGTTACGTGCTCACGAAGATCAGCGTGACGCTGTACGCCGGCGGCGTCGTGATGCGGGCGGTGACGGGCTTTGATTTCTGGACCAGCGCGGCAATCCTCATCGTCATCACCGGGCTGTACGTGATTTTCGGTGGACTGCGCGCGGTGATCTATACTGAAGTAATGCAGGCCGTGGTGTTGATCGTCGGCTCGGTGACACTGATGTTCATCGGTCTTCATGCGGTGGGCGGGTGGTCCGGCCTCCAGGCCAAGGTGCCGCCTGACTTTTTCTCGATGTGGAAACCGACGAGCAACAAAGACTTCCCATGGACGGGAATCGTCTTCGGAGCACCGATCCTCGGCATCTGGTATTGGTGTACCGACCAGCACATCGTCCAGCGCGTGCTGGCGGCCCGCAACATACAGGAAGCCCGTCGCGGAACGATCTTCGCCGGTTACCTGAAGATCCTACCGGTTTTCATTTTCGTGCTGCCCGGGATCATCGCCGCCGCGTTGTACCAGGACGTTCGAGGCAGTGCAGCCGACGCTGCTTATCCGATACTCGTCACCCGCCTTCTCCCGATCGGGTTCAAGGGCCTCGTGCTCGCCGGGATGCTCGCCGCACTAATGAGCTCGCTCGCTTCTGCATTCAACTCGTGCTCGACCCTGCTTACCTGGGACGTTTACCGTAAGTGGAGGCCCGCTGCGAGCGAAGCGCGCCTGGTGTTCGTCGGGCGGGTGACCACGGTGATTCTCGTGTTCCTGGGGCTCGCCTGGATTCCATTCATGAAGTACGTCTCGCCGCACCTCTACATCTATTTGCAGAGCATCCAGGCGTACATCGCGCCGCCGATCGCGGCGGTATTCCTCCTCGGGGTCCTGAGCCCACGGCTGAATGGGAAGGGCGCTCTCGCCGCACTATGGTCGGGCTTCGTGATCGGTTTTGCGCGTCTGTTGCTCGAGCTCGGGAAGGCGAAGCTGACGATTGGATCACTCTGGTACTGGCTCGCCAGTATCAACTTTCTCCACTTCGCGGCTCTCCTCTTCCTCCTCTGCAGCGCAATACTTATTGTCGTGAGTATGATGACTCCACCTCCGGCTACTGAGCGCGTCGCGGATCTCACACTCCAGACCGTGGCGCCGTCGGCCGCGGTGGTGGTGAGTCCACGAGAGCGGAGCCTGGAAATCGGACTGTCGGTGTTGCTTGCCGCCATAATTGGTGCGCTTTGGATCGTGTTCAGATAGGGACGGTTTGAGCGCAAGACAGATCCAGCCGCGCTAGACAAAAGGAAGAATACCGGTCCGGGACCATCAGCTTTGAAGCTGGTGGCCCCGGGCCGGTATTCTTCCGTTGCTTTTCAGTTCAGTCCGAGGGCGCAGTCGATGATGCCTGCCATGCAGTAGGTCTGGGGAAAGTTTCCCCACTGCTCGAGAGTGCGGGGATCGAGATCCTCCGCCAGCAGCCCGTGCCGGTTGCGCGCGGTGAGCACTTTCTCGAACAAGAGGCGCGCCTCTTCGCGCCGCGCGCCTCCCATTGCCGCGAGCGCCTCGATGTACCAGAACGTGCAAACGAGAAACGCGTTCTCCGGATAACCGAAGTCGTCGCGCTCGACGTAGCGATAGACGAAATCTCCGTGCTTGAGCTGACTCTCGATCGCGGCGACAGTTCCAGCAAAGCGCGGATCGTTTGCCTCGAGAAATCCCAGTCGCGGCATCAGCAACAGGCTCGCGTCGAGGGAGTCCCCATCCATGGTCGCGGTAAATGCGTTGAGCTTCGCGTTCCACGAGCGCCGTGAGATCACGTCGTGGACGCTTGTCGCGCGCGACCGCCAATACTCGGCGCGATCGGCAAGCTTCAGGCGATCGGCGTACTTCGCGAGCCTGTCGCATGCCGCCCAGCACATGATGCTCGAGAAGGTGTGCACGCGCTCGGCGCCGCGCAGCTCCCACAATCCGGCGTCGGGAACTTCATATAGTCGAGCGGCGTGCTCGCCGAATGGCTCGAGCCTCGCCAGCAGCGCCTCGTCACCCGCCTGGCTCGTGCGCGAATTCAGAAAAAGTGGTGCGGCCGTGAGCACGGCTTCGCCGTAAAGATCGTGCTGAGCCTGCTCGCTCGCCTTGTTGCCGACGTGTACAGGTCCCATGCCTCGATAGCCGGGCAGACACTTGACGACGTGCTCGTCCGGGATTGGTCCGCCGTCGATCGTGTAGATCGGAACGAGATGCGCGTCGTCAGTCGTTGCCGCGACGCCGAGGAGGAAGGCGAGGTAGCGCTCGATCGTTCGCATCTCGCCGAGGCGGGAGAGCGCGTCGGCGGTGAAGTAGGCGTCGCGGGGCCAGCAGTAGCGGTAGTCCCAGGTGCGGCCGGTGTTGGGAGCTTCCGGGATCGAGGTCGTCATCGACGCGATGATGGCGCCTGTAGCCTCGTACACATTCAGCTCCAGCGTGATCGCCGCGCGGATCACCGCGTCGCGCCATTCGGGCGGAGCTTGGAGGGAGCGAGTCCAATTGCGCCAATACGCGGTGGTTCGTTCGAGCATTGCGGTGCCCTTGCTGGTCACGTCGCCCACCCCCGCGAGGGGATCGTCGAGCCCGAACATCAAAGTGATGGTCTCGGTGACATGGAACAGCGTCCGGTCGGCGATCGCCTCTGTCGGAGCGTTGGTGGTGAGCCGGAGCGCTTGATCGCCAGCGTAGCTGATGTGACCGGCCCCAAGCGCGTGCTGGCGTTTCGTGCAACCGTAGTCGGCGGCTGGTTCGACGCGAACGCGGATGTTCGGCCTTCCCCCGATCGGCCTCACCTGGCGCACCAGCAGCTTGGGACAAAACAATGCCCCGTCCTTCTCGAAGCGTGGACAGAAATCGGTGATCTCGACGACGCCGCCCTTCACGTCGTACAAGCGCGTGACGAGTATCGGCGTGTCGGGGAGATACTGCTGCTCGGTTCTGACCGCCCCCTCCATCTCGATGGTGAAGGCGCCGATTTTGTCGCGCGGCGAGTCGCCCGCGAGCAGCGAGCAAAAAACCGGGTCGCCATCGAAGCGTGGGAAGCAGCACCACACGACAGCGCCCTGGGTGTCGATTAACGCGCCGATGCTGCCGTTTCCGAGGAGAGCGAGGTCGAGCGAGGTCACCTACAGGTCAGGGAACGGGTTGGACACTGACATCCATAAAACCGAAGCAGGGAGCTGTTAGCCAA
>CABEAZ010000268.1_pt1 | contig 12939 bp, 11 predicted proteins | sample 3132471 | NCBI WGS metagenome assembly CABEAZ01 (sample SAMEA5534345, study PRJEB31848) | metagenome | biome: tundra; feature: field; material: soil | place: USA | collected 2013-05 | depth 0.45 m | reverse complement strand
CTGCATCCGGTGCCCAGCGGTCGGCTCAAAACTCAGTGAAAGGCCCTACGCTGCAGGCGGCGTCAGTCGGGTTTCGCGTGAATGAGGCGAAGGTTGACGCATCCACTAAGGTCACTGCGGCTCCCGTGATCCGCCGCCATGAGGGACAGGATGTAGCGCTCATGGTCGTGGGCGTGGGTGCGATGGTCGCGGGCGCGCTCATTGGCGACAAAGCTGGAACGATCATCATCATCGGCGGCGCGGCAATGGCACTGTTCGGGCTCTACCAATATCTCGAGTAGGGCCTAGGCTTCGCCTTCGACGTGCAGCGTTCCGGAGCTGACGAGCACCGAGGAGCCGCCCACTCTTATCGCGGCGAGCTGTCCCCGCCTCAGATCAACCTCCAGCTCGAGCCTGCTCGGCCTGCCCATCTCGACGCCCTGATCCACACTCCAGCGGAGCGTTCCCTCGCGCGTCTCCGACCGCAGTGCCAAAAACCCGGCGAGCGCTGCGCAGGCGCTGCCCGTTGCCGGGTCCTCCCCGATGCCAAGTCCGGGCGCGAACATTCGCGCCCGGATATGGCCGCCCTCGAAGATGTTGCTCCAGTCGTCCGCGCTGAACACGAACATTTCGGGCGCCCAGTAGTCGCGCAGCCCCTGTTCCCATTTCGCGATGTCGACCTTCACCCACGAGAGCATCTCTGGTTTCTTGAGCGGGATGAAGAGATAGGGCAAGCCGCACGACACCGCTTCCGGCTCGATCATGTCGTCCGCCACTATGTGGCTCGGCTCAAGCGATAGGATCTCGCATAGCGTTTCCGGCGGAGGCGGCGGATCGTTGATTTCGGGGAGCTTCGCAGACGTGAGCTGCGCGAAGATGGGCTTTCCGTTCTTGGCGCGAATGAGGACAGGCACGGGTCCTACACCCTCCTCCAGCACGATTCGTGTTTCGTCGCCGTTGAGGGGAATCTCACCGATCGATGCGAGGACGAAAGCGCAACCCACCGTTGGATGACCCGCGAACGGCAGCTCCGCTCCTGGGGTGAAGATGCGCACGCGGCGGGTATTGGTGCTCTGCTGCGGAGGAAAAACGAAGACGGTTTCCGAGTAGTTGAATTCGCGCGTGATGGCCTGCATCTGCGTTTCCGACAAGCCGCGCGCGTCCGGAATCACGGCGAGCGGATTCCCACCATGAAGGTGATCGGTGAAGACGTCGGCGGTGTGAAAGGTGTAGGGCATAACGCCCAAGAATGTGCGAAGAGCCGGCCTTTCCGGCTACCAGGCGAGCTTCCCGCCGAGCTACCCGCTACCCAGCACCCAGGCTGAGCCAATTCTCATTGACGGCAAGGCCTTGGCTGGTTAGGTTTAAAGCCTGAAGCGCAACGATTGCGCATTGGAGCCAGCGAACTGTAGAGGGACCTGGGATGTTGCCAGGTCTTTTTTTGGTTCTGGCGAACAAATGCGGCCATTTCGGCCGCGAACAAACAGTAGTCGGACAGGTACCGCAAAAACGGCACTCCGACACAATTGAATGAGGATGTACCGAACATGCGTACCACCGGCAAAGTGAAATGGTTCAACGACGCCAAGGGCTTTGGCTTCATCACCCCCGAGAACGGACAGAAGGATTGCTTCGTTCATCATTCCGCCATTCAGGGCAACGGCTTCAAGTCGTTGGCCGAAGGCGAACGCGTTGAATTCGACGTCGTGCAGGGCCAAAAGGGCCCCGCAGCCGAAAACGTCACCAAGCTCGGCGCTTAAGTCGTAGCTTGCTGAGCGCAGGATAAGAAAGCGGGGCCGCTCTGGACAACTCCAGACCGGCCCCGTTTTCTTTAGCTCCTACCGCGGGAAGAGTTTGGAACTGCCACTGCGAGAAGAATAAGGCAGGAGGTGCCCGGTCGTGGGTGTGAGGCGAGAGGTAAATGCAAATACATTGCGCTTCTACCTCTAACCTCATATCTAGCACCTCCTACCTAGCTTCCCTCGCATTTGGTTTTAGTCTTAGCATTCAACCCAAGGGGGTATATGGCAAAAGAAGAAGCAATCGAGCTGGAAGGAACCGTTACTGAAGTGCTGCCAGATGCGACGTTCCGCGTGCAGGTGAACAACGGCCACGACGTGCACGCCACGATCGCGGGAAAGATGCGGAGATTTCGTATCCGCGTTCTAGCAGGAGACCGCGTAACTCTCGAGGTGTCGCCTTACGACCTGACGAGAGGACGCATCACCTTCCGCCACAAGAGCTGACGCGCTAGCTCGTATTTCCAGCTACTGCGCGTAACGCAGCATGTCATAATAGAACCGCACGCCGTAACCGACGTTCTCAACCGTTAGACGCTCGTCGTTGCCGTGCATCCCGCGCTGGATTTCCGGTCGCGGGATCTTGAACGGACTGAACCCATAGGTCGTTATCCCCACCTTGCGATAGGTCGGCCTGTCCGTCGCCGCCGTCTCCATTGGAGTCGTGACGAATGCGCCTGGCTCGCGATCGTGAGCCGCTCTCTCGATGGCGCGGAAGAGGTCGGTATCGACGGGACTCTCGAGCGGTGCCTTGGTATTGGCCAGGTGGGTGAAGTGCACGGCCGTATCGCCGACAATCGCCTCCAGTGTCTTCAGGAACGCCGTCGTGTCCTGATCGGGCAGCAATCTCACATCAATGTCTGCTGTGGCGACTCCAGGAATGACGTTCGTCTTGTTCGAGCCGGCGAGACCGGTCAGCGAGATAGTGTTTCGGAGAACCGCGTTCCAGGACACATCGCTCAGTATCCAGTCCCGCGCGCGTGGAGTCTCGAGCGCGGCGGTCACGTTGGAGAGCCACGAACGCTGCGGCTCGGGATAAGTCCGCGCGATGTCACGAAAGAATTTCTCGACCCCCGGAGTAACGTGGAGCGGAGTTTCGTACTGCGAGATCTTGTACAGCGCCGCGACGAGCCGTGGAACCGGATTCTGTTTCGTTGGACGCGATCCATGTGATGGAACTCCGTTCACGGTGAGGCGCTGCCAGAAGGTCCGCTTCTCGGAGACACCAACTCCGAAATAGACGACTCTCCCCTTCTCGTCCAGAACGTTGTCGGCACCTTCAGTGATCAGGTACTCGACGTCGCGTAGCAGATCCGGGTGCTGTTTCACGAACACCAATGCTCCGGTGGACCCAAGCTCCTCGTCGGCGTTTCCAATGAATACGATGTCACGCGTGAGGAGCACGCCAGAGCGCTTGAGGGCGATCATCGCCATGAGCTGGGCGACCCCGTTCCCCTTCATGTCTATCGCGCCGCGCCCCCAGATGTAGCCATCCCTGACCTCCCCCGAGAACGGATCGACCGACCACGAGGACGGTGTAGCTGGAACGACATCCATGTGGTGCACCAGGGCGATCGCCCGCTTGCTGCCGTTCCCGCGAAGTCGTGCGTAGAGATTGGCACGATTCGGCCCCACCTCCGTAGTGTCCAGTATCCGGGCTTCGATCCCCTCACGATCGAGAATGGCCTTTAGAAATCTCGCGCTGAGGATCTCGTTGCCGGGAGGATTGGTGGTGTTGACGCGGAGGTAGTCGGACAGGACTGCCTGCGACTCCCGCGCGAGAGCCGTCCAGTCCAGGGGCGTTGCTTGCGCCGGCAATTTCGAGGAGCCCAGCAAGCAGAAGGTGAGGCCGGTTGTCAGTGCGATGCGATTCATAAGGAAGGTGCTCGGGTTCGTGGCCAGGAAACGGTGGAAGCAATTAATTCTATTCGCGCAACGCTCGATCCGCTGCCCGGCGTAAGGATGACTCGTGATTTTGTCTGGGCGGGAGGTGTGACTTGTGATTCGTTCATTCGCGGTTGATTGGCGCGCTGTGGCAGTGGTGGCCGTTTCGTTCGCCGCCGCGGTCTGCACGGGGCAGACTCGGGAGGCGACGAACCCACTGGTAGCTTCGCTGATTTTCGACAACGCTTCTCCGGACGCGCGCGAGGCGCTGACTAGCTCGATTGATTATCGGATCACCGAAGACAATTTCTCGCGGTGGCAGGAGGCGCAGGAAAATCTCGACCAACTCCCACGATCAGCGATACGGTCCACGCCCGGGTCGGGACGAAGCGCCATCGACCGCGCCATTGCGCGCCTGCAATCGAGTCCGCTCGCACGGGGAGCGATCGAAAGTGCCGGACTTTCCGTGAGGGATTTCGTTCTTGAGACGATCGCGCTGGCTCAGGCCACGGAGTCAGCCGAGACGGGCAAGTCGACGAGCCCGATACTGATTCTGGCCGACAATTATCAATTCGTTCGGCAATACCGGTCTGGCGGCCTGCGCGTGGAGAGTACGGCGCCGCCCGAACCGCCAGAGGCGCCCGAGCCGCCTGAGCCGTCCGCCGAGAGCTTCGACATGCAGCTCGAAATGCGGGCCGACATTCGGGAACAGGAATCCGCTCAGGCGAGGCTGCAGTTCGATGCGATGGAGGCGGAGCGAGCCGCGCAAGTGGAGAGCGAGCGCGCACTGCGGGAGCTACAGGAACGTGTACAGCGGGAGATCGAGGCGGCGCTGGAGCGCTACCATCGAAACCGTTTCCGCCCGCGACGTGACGCAGCGCGCGAATCCTTGCGCGAATTGCGGGAATCTCTACGCAACTCTTCGCGCGACGATCTTCCCGACTCTCTTCCGGACCATCGTTAGCTACTGCTGCTGATCACGGGGGAGCTGCCTCGGCGGCGGTGGCACAGGAAGCTTGGACACGCGCGTCTTGAACGCCTGAAACTCCGGGGGTATCGACAACCATCCTTTGCGATCGATCAAGCGGCAATTGCGCGATCAAAGCCTTTGCCCTCTGGATGCGCGCTTCCTCGAGGGGATGGGATGCGAACCATCCTTCGACCTTTGTCGGTTGATATTCCCGCCCCCTCAGCAGCACCTGAAACAGGTCCGGGATCCCCTGCGGATCGTAGCCGGCCGGCGTGACATTCACGACGCCCTTTGAATCCGCCTGAAGCTCGTCGAGCCGGCTGTACCTGGCGAAAAGCGCGGTTGCACCCACCTGCACGGCGGCCTGGATGTAGCCACTGATGGCGGGATCGGTGACGATGGGAAGCTGGGAATTGATCTCATCGGCGTCCTGGCGGGCGAGCGCAATCTCCTGATCCTCGGACACGGAGCAGGCGGCGAGAAGAAAAGAAGCGCTGTGAGAGCGAAGCACCGAATCATTTCTTAGCGGGAATGGTACATTCATGGGGGCAAGACATGTTCCAGCCCCCACCAGCGTAATTCGTTGCACTAGTCGAGCGTCTCCTTGCAGATTCCTGCCGTGCCGGAAAAAAAGCATCGTGCCTTTGAACAGCGCCACCTCCAGGTCCCGAGGTTCGCGCGGTATTCGATAATGGGGTCCCTCGAGGGAGATCTGAGCGAAGTGTGGATAGTTTGCCATGGTCACGGGCAGCTGGCCAGGCGCTTCCTCTCCCGCTTCTTGCCGCTCGAGCGCCCCGACCGCCTCTTCATCGCTCCGGAAGCGCTCTCGCGCTACTACCTCTTGCCTCCGGTCGCTGGACCGCATGCGCCAGGCACGCCAGTCGGCGCCAGCTGGATGACCTCCGAGGATCGCGAGTTCGAGATACAGGACTATGTGAACTATCTCGATCTGCTCCATGACGAGATCTTTTCCGTCGTCGATCGCACGAAGGTGCGGCTGTGGGTGCTCGGGTTTTCACAAGGTGTAGCGACCGTTGCGCGTTGGGTGGCTCGCGGGAATGTCAATCCCGACCGCGTCGTATTGTATGCGGGTGTTTTGCCCCCTGAGCTCGATGCGGAGAGCGCAGCTCGTCTCGCGCTACGGTCGCCGCTGACGATCGCGCTCGGCACGACCGATGACTTCGCCAGCCCGGAGCTGATTGCCGCTCAGGAAGCACGGCTGCGGGAGCTGGGCGTCCCGCACACGACCATAAGATTCGATGGCGGGCACGAAGTCATCCCGGAAGTGCTGAAGCGCCTCACCGAAGTGGCGACGAGCTGACCCGTGCGAATTTCCACAGCGCGGTTACCTGAGCTCTCGTGGCGCACCGCTGTCATCGCGTTGCTGCTCGCATCGCTCGCGGTTCCGCTGATCGTCGCGACGGACTTCTTCTTTCCGTACGTGGTGCCGCGGAACATCTTCTTCCGCGTCGTCGTTGAATTCGGTGCTACCGCACTTGTCCTGGCGCTCTGCTTCGGGCGGAATACGCTGGACCTTCGTAGCGAGCCCATTTTATGGTCCCTGGTGGCGTTTCTCGCTGCCGCATCTCTCTCCGCGCTCTTCTCGCCGGCGCCCACGCACAGCTTCTTCGGGGACTTCGAGCGGATGGGTGGAGTGTGGGCCTGGCTCCATCTCGTCCTCTTCTTTCTGCTGCTGAGAACTCTTCGCGACGGGGATTGGAGCTGGGTCCTCAACGCCGCGCTTGCGGTGGGTCTTGTAGTCGGTCTGATCGCGATCGGGCAGCACTCCGCCATCGCGTCCGTGACCCATTTCGCCGATACGCTAGTTGCGGCCAGCTCTTCGACGTTGGGCAATTCAGGACTTCTCGCGGCGTATCTGCTGATGAACGTCGCGCTGGCGGGATATCTCGCCGCGACGAATGTGCGATTCCGCCTCCTCTATCTCGCTGCCGGCGGATTGAATCTGCTCGCACTGTTTTTTGCCGAGAACAGGAGCACTGTAATCGGCCTGGTGTTGGGGACGATCGTTGGCGGACTCATCTTCGCGGTGCTTGGAACGGCGTCGAGGAAGAAGTGGATCGCTCTCGCCATTGCGGGGACATTCGCTATCGCCGTCGCTGGAATCTCCGCCGGCGTCAGAGCATTTCCAACGAGCCCGGTGACGCGTCACGTTCCGACGGTGCTGAAGCGTCTGGCCCTGACCAATCCCGCGGGCTCGGACGAGTCGCGCTCGATGCAATGGCGCGCCGCCATCGATGGATTCAAGGATCGTCCGCTTCTCGGCTACGGATTGGAGAACCACAATCTCGTCTGGAGCGCGCACCTTGATCCTGGGATCTACAGGCTCGACACCGACATATTTGATCGCACGCACAACCAGTTTCTGGAAACTCTCGCCACCACGGGGCTGATCGGCGCGGTTGCATTTCTCGGCATTTGGTTCGCGATCGGGTTGACGCTCGTCAGGGCGTTCCGGGCCGGCAGACTCTCCGCGTCCGCGGTCGCGGTCCTTGCGGGACTCCAGGTCGCCTATGCGACTTACCTGTTCTTCTGGTTCGTCGATCTCAACTCGACGATGCTCTGGATCCTGATCGCCGCGTTGATCGCGTCGCGAGGTACCGTGGGCTCGGTAGTACTGGAGGCAAGCGGTCAGGACACCGAGAGAGCGGCGCCTCGGCCGGTGCGGGGTCTCGCGTCAATTGTCGTTCTCGTCGCGGCGCTCTACGGCGAAGGCTACACGCCGCTGCGCGCGAATCGGGCTCTCGCAAGGATTGATTCGCCAAGGGGGTCGTTCGTCCAGACATTCTCCGAGCTTGATGTCCTCTCGAATTCCCATGCCCGGCAGACCACGCATACGCCGATCCTGATGGCCCAGTTCATCGGCTCGCTTCGCCCTCGCCTGCAGGAGATACGGGCCAACCCGAGCCAGCGACGAATGCTTGACCGCGCGTTCGCGGAATCTTTCACCGCGTTCGCGCGCGAGATCCACCGCGACACTTTGAACGACAGACTCTACACGCACGAAGGCGGCTTGCTGGTGGAGGCCGCGCAGTTCTACGGGTCGCCATCGTATGAACAGCAGGCGATCGACGCGTTTCACAAGGCGATCGAGCTCAGTCCGCACCGTATCGAGCAGCGCCTCGCGCTCGCCAGCGTGTACACCGGCAATCGGGACTATGAGCGTGCGCTCGTGGTGTTGAGCGACGCCGTGAAAAGCGATCCGCTGCTTGGCGAGGCTCGCTATCGACTGGCGGAGGCTTACATCGGGGCAGGGCAGGGCGACTCCGCCCTCGCAATGCTCCAGAGCTCCCTCAGGCTCGGATACGTAGGCGCCCCGGAGACGTATCTGTCGATGGGGAAACGTCTCGAGTTCTCGGGCAGAAACACCGTTGCCGCGAAACTCTACTCCGACTATCTCGAGGCCAAGTACACCGAAGCGGTGTGGGACCGCTCCGAGGCGATCGACAGGCCCATCCCAACCGCAGACATCGCGGTCGCCGCGCATCTACCGCTGCTCTACCTGCGCGCGCGTGAGAGTGAGCTCGCGATCAAGACGGCGGCTGCTCTCTCTGCGTTCGATCCGTCGCGGGACACCATCGTCGACCGGTTCGTGTCCGACGTCGGTTCGCGGCGACGGGCGAACTGGGTGGCGAGAAGCTCACTCCTGCCGTGCAGCACAGCACGCAACGCGCGGGCGAGGGACGCGATTGCGTTCGGCGCGTGCGGAGTGTTCCGCCGAAAGCTCTAGGCGGGCTGAGCGACCGCAGGCTGTCTGATGCCGGCGCGGTGTATTCTGAGAGCGGCGATGCGGCGCCCATCCATCGCCACAACCTCCATTTCTCCTCCCGGGATCGGGATCCGATCCCCCATGCGGGGGAGGCGTCCCAGCTTCGCGAAGGCGTATCCGCCAAGCGTCGTCCAGTCTCCGTCGGGGATCTGGATGCGGTAGTCGGAACGAACATCGATCAGCGACAAAGATCCGGCGAGTTCCAGTACTCCATCCGTCACGATGGATTCTCGCGATGCGAAGTCGTATTCGTCGGCGATGTCTCCAACGACCTCCTCGACCAGATCCTCCATCGTGACGATGCCGGCGGTGCCGCCGTACTCGTCGAGCACGACGGCCATGTGCGCGCGGGTCTTTCTCAGGTCGTCGAGCACCCGCTCCGCCGGACGGCTGTCGGGCACGTACATCGGCTCGCGCACGAAATCGGCGAGGTTGAACGGAGCATCGCCCGAGTGCAGCCACAGATCCTTGGCCAGGAACACGCCAGTCACGTCGTCGAGCGATTCGCGGTAGACCGGATAGCGGGAGTACCGTTCGCGCCGCAGGATTTCCCAGACTTCTTCCTCCGTCGCTTCGATGTCCAGGGCCACTACCTCCGTTCGCGGGCGCATGACATCGCGCGCCTTCTTCTCGTGGAAGTCGAGAACTCCGGCGAGCATCGCACGGTCGGACTCGTCCAGCGTTCCACGAGCGTGCGCCTGCATCACCAGAAAACGGATCTCGTCGGGGCTGTGTCCCTCCGGATCATTTACGGGCTCGACGCCGAATATCCGGAGCAGGGAATTCGCCGCGCCATTGAAGATCCAGATAAATGGAGACATAACACGCGAGAAGACCAGAAGGGGGCGCACGACAGCGCGCGCGGTCTTTTCCGGACTCGTCAGCGCGATGGATTTGGGCGCGAGCTCCCCGAGCACGATATGGAAGAACGTCAGAATGAAGAACGCCACCGGGACCGCAGCGACGTGCACTGCCGTCGGCGATGGATTTAGTCCAATCGCCCGAAAGAGCCCGTCGAACATCTGGGCCAGCATGGGCTCGCCAATCCATCCCAGAGCAAGGGAAGCGATGGTTATGCCGAGCTGGGTGGCCGCGATGTACCGGTCGAGATGCTGGAGCGCCGTTTGAACCGTGCGCGCGCCGCGATCGCCTTGGACGATCATCTTATCGAGCTTGCTGCGCCGGACGGCGACGAGGGAGAACTCCGCGGCGACGAAAAACCCGTTCAGCGCGACCAGTCCAAGTAGGGCAATCATGCTGCTCGCCGCCACGGCCATCGACGGAGGATCGGCGGCCTCCGCAGCAACAAGTCCAAGGACCATATCCCCGTAATCTATTCTATTCTATATAGTAGTAGAGACTTAGGTGCCCGCCGAAGCGTCTAATTGACGGCAGTCCCCAACCCCCGCAATTTGGAACCCTTGTTACCGGCCGTCCCAATAACACCCGCGGTTCCGCGACCCGCCCTGGCGCTCTCCGGCCCCATTCGCGACGGGCGGGAGGGGGTCCTTCGAGTCATTTACCTCGGCCGATTGTCGCTGGCGACGGCGATCTTCGTTGCCGCCATTGCCGTCTGGCGGCGTGCCGACAGTAGCGCGACACTGGTGGCGACACTCGCCTTCGTCTCGGCCCTGCTGTTCACCGGCGCTTCGATCTTTTACAGCGCCCGCAGGCAGGGTGTCCTCGCGGACACCTTTTTCTATCTTCAGGTGATCTTCGATCTGCTCCTGGTGACCACCGTCGTGCATCTCACACAGACGGGCACGCCATCTCAGCTCGCGCCACTATATATCCTGGTCATCGCGGTGAGCGCACTGGTGCTGCCGCCCGCCGGCGTGCTCCTGGTCGCCGGGCTCGGGGATGTGCTGTACTTCGCCGTGACGATCCTCGATCCGGCCACGGCGTTCGATCTGCCGGTGCTGATACAGCTCGGAATATTCGGAGCTGTCGCCCTCGGCTGCGGCTACATTGGTGCACGGCTGCGCCAGGCGCACGCGGGACGGGAAGAAATGGCGGCCGAGCTGGCGGCATTCCGGCTCCGCGAAGCCGACATCGAGAGACTGCACACGCGAGCGGAACGGCTCGAGGCAGTTGCAGAGCTGAGCGCGTCGCTGGCGCACGAGATAAAGAATCCGCTGGCGTCGATCAGAAGCGCCGCGGAGCTGCTCGCGAAAGTGCCGGGTGCCGACGAGGATACGCGAACGCTAACGACCCTCGTTCAGCGCGAGTCCGACAGATTGTCGCGACTGCTCTCGGAGTTCCTCGATTTTGCGCGAACCGGCGTTACCAGTGTGCGCAGGGTCGACCTCGTGGACATCGCACACCAGGCCGCCGCGCTCGTCAACGCCCACCCCGACAAGCCCGAAAATGTGACCATTCGCGAGCTGTTTCCTTCGACTCCGCTGGTCGTCGTTGGCGATGATGATCTGCTCCATCGTGTGATCTTCAATCTCCTCCTCAATGCGGTTCAGGCGTCTCCTCCGGGCGGTGAAGTACGGCTCGAAGCAGCGGAGCTTGCGTACCACCAGCTCCCGGCGCAGGCCGAGCGCTTCACGCGCGGGGCGATGATGGTGCAGGTAACCGATCAGGGAAAGGGAATAGCCGACTCGATCAAGGAGCGGCTATTCGAGCCGTTCGTAACCACGAAAACGGGTGGGACCGGACTCGGGCTCTCGATCGTACACCGGGCCGTGGAGGCGCATCACGGCTTCATTCTCGTAGGTCGAGATGGCAAGGGCGCGGGCACGAGGTTCACGGTGATTCTGCCCAGGCTTGGAAGCGAAGGAGCCAAGAAGACCCCACGCGCCTCCGCCAAGAGCGAACAATGACGGCGGCAGCTACCTCGGCTCCGACAGTCCTTGTCATCGATGACGAGATGGGCATCCTCGACACGATTCGCATTCTGCTCAAGAACGAGGGGTTCATACCCTACACGGCCCTCGGGGGCAAGAAAGGTCTCGAGCAGATCGCCGCGCTGAAGCCCGAGCTCATAATCACCGACGTCAGAATGCCCGACGTAACAGGCCTCGACATTCTGGCCTCAGTTCGGGCGCACGACCCCGAAGCGGTCGTGATTCTGATGACGGCGCAGGCAAGCCTGCAGTCGGCGATCGGGGCGGTGAACAATGGCGCCTTTTATTACATCCAGAAGCCCTTCAAGAATGAAGAGCTGGTGACGATCGTTCGCCGTGCCGCCGAGCATCGCAACCTGAGGCGCGAGAACAAAACGCTGAAGGCGGAGATGAAGCGTCGCGACAAGTCGGGAGGCCCCATTGGCGCGAGCAAGCCCTGGCTCGATGCGTTGCACGTCGCGGAATCGGTCGCCGGCACGGACTCGACGGTTCTTCTGCAGGGAGAATCCGGAACCGGAAAGGAAGTCGTGGCGCGTTACATCCACGACCTCTCGGCACGGGCGACCAAGCCATTCCTCTCTATCAACTGCGGCGCGCTGCCGGAGAGTCTGCTGGAGAGCGAGCTGTTCGGGCACGTCAAGGGATCGTTCACCGGAGCGTCGCGCGACAAGGAAGGATTGTTCTTCGCGGCTGGAGAAGGAACCTTCCTGCTCGACGAGATCGGAGAGACCACCCCGGCCACACAGGTAAAGCTCCTGCGCGTGCTGCAGCAGCGCGAAGTGATTCCCGTCGGCGCGACCGAGGCGAAGCCGGTGACCGCAAGAGTGATCGCGGCCACAAATCGCGACCTCGAGGACGAAATCAAGCGGGGGAATTTCCGAAGCGATCTTTACTACCGGCTGAACGTCATCTCCATCGTGCTCCCGCCGCTGAGGACTCGCCCGGACGACATCCCGTTGCTGTCGGACGCATTCCTCAAGCGTGCCGGCGAAGTCCGCGGCGAAGCGCCAAGGGTCTTGGCGCCCGACGCTCTGGAGGCAATGCAGCGCTACTCGTGGCCAGGGAACGTGCGTGAGCTCGAAAACGCACTCGAGCGAGCAGCGATTCTGGCCAAGGGGGACACGATTCCGCTTTCGGCTCTTCCGGAGCGCGTCGTCGAGCCCAAGTCGAGCCCACTGGTCAGCGACGCCGTGCAGGCAAACCCCACTCTGGACACCATCGAGCGAGCCTACATCCTGTGGGTTCTGGAGAACGAAGGCGGGAACAAACCGCGCACCGCCGAAGTCCTCGGGATCGATCCCTCGACGTTATACCGGAAGCTCTCCAGGTACGGCCTGCCCACATAGAGTCGCGAATTGCGAGAGGCCTCGCAAAATGCGGTGACATATGCGTCGGGACCGACATTTTGTAATCTCGTAACCCCAGACAGCACGGTTAGTTACGCCCACTGCCTTTGCGCGGCACCGAGAGTGCCCTAGTGTGCCTTGCCTCTCTGTGACTGAGGCGTCTTTACCATAGGTGAATGCAAGTGCATTTCACCACAGTTATCCAACGCTTCAGGAGACACAAATGAGCAACAAAAAGGGTTTTACCCTTATTGAGCTTTTGATCGTAGTCGTCATCATCGGCATTCTTGCCGCGATTGCGATTCCTAAGTTCGCGAACACG
>CABEAZ010000260.1_pt1 | contig 13509 bp, 11 predicted proteins | sample 3132471 | NCBI WGS metagenome assembly CABEAZ01 (sample SAMEA5534345, study PRJEB31848) | metagenome | biome: tundra; feature: field; material: soil | place: USA | collected 2013-05 | depth 0.45 m | reverse complement strand
CTCACGAGCATCCGCGAGCTCGTGAGGGCGAGCGACGCGTTCACTACGTCTGCGTTTCCGGCGACCCCGGCGTTGAAGCGGTCGCGGGCCTGCACGACTTCCTGCTCGGCCAGGCTAAGCCTCTCGGTCGCCGCACCGAGCTGCTCGCGGGCGCCGGACAGGTCGATAAGCGCGCCGCGCACGTCGGCCTGCGCCTGTTGCTCGAGATCGCGCCGGCGAATTTCCGCCTCCTTCACAACCGACTGCTGTTCCTGAACCCGCGCTTCCCGCTTGAAGCCGTCGAAAATCGGGAGCGTGACCTGCAAGCCCCAGGTGTAGGTGTTGAGCAGCTTCGCGCCGTTCTTTCCGATCACGCCATCGTCGGCGACGAGACCGAGCGAGGGAAGGCGCTCGGCCTTGATGGCCGAGAGACCCTGTTTGGCAGCGCGAATGCGCTCGTCTTCGGCGAGGAGGTCGGGCCGATTGCGAATCGCCTGTGCGACCAGTGCTGCCTCGTCCGGAAGCGGCTCGCCATCGGTCGCGGGGGAGAGAGAATCCGTCAACACGATTTCGGTTCCAACGGGAAGCGCGAGGGCGCGCAGGAGATCGAGATGCGCGTGGTCACGCGCGTTGCGTGACGCGATGAGGGCCGCGCGCGTGTTCGCGAGCTGTGACTTGGCGCGCGTGACGTCGAGCCCGACACCAGTTCCGGCCTGCAGCTGCGACTGTGCGATACTGAGCAGCTCGGTGGCGAGGACGGTGTCGGCCTGACGCGCTCGCAGATCCGCGTCTGCGCGCATCGCTCTCACGTAGGCGTTGGTCGCGATGTTCGCGGCCTGCTCGGCGGTAGCGTCGGCGTCCGCGCTCGAGGAGCGCGCCTGGGCCTGAGCCGAGCGAATGCGTCCGAGCGCGCCGAAATCGAGAAGGTTCTGCTGCACGCGCCCGCGAACGTCGAGCGTGTTGATCGGGCCCTCGACCTGTCCCTGCGGATCGAACAGCGGCGGTTGGCCCGGCGCCGCCGGGAAATCGATGCCGAGCGTCGAAGTGTTGAAGGTGCGGCCGGCTTCCTGGACGTAGCTGCTCACCATCGGGAGAAGATCCGCCCTGCGCTGGCGCACGCGAGCGCCTGCTTCGTCGGCGCGGAGTCGAGCGCCCCGGGAAAGCGCGCTCTGGTGCGCGGCGAGTCGCGCCGCGTCGCCTAGGGTGAGGGGAATCGCCGACGCCGGCTGCGTAGCTGTTGGAGCTGGCGAGGGGCCGGGCGTCTGCGCGAGCGCGCCAGACGATACGGTTGCAATTGTTGCGACGGCCGCGAACAGGCGACGGCTCACGCTGGGAAAGGTCTTAGTCATTTATGAGGGGAATGAACGAAACTGCGTCCGGTGGAGCGCCATCGGCCTGCGCGAATGAGCCTGCGAATGGCGTAATCGAATGGAGGTAGAACTGGGCCAGCTCGTTGAAGACTTCCTCGTCACTCTTGTGGGCGAGGAGCGGGACGCCGGTGTGCTCGTCACGCCAGATGCCATTCATTACGGTAAGAGCGACGAGCATGCGCGCGGCGATCATCGGATCGATCTCGCGGAATTCGCCGGCGTCGATTCCGCGGCGGATGATTCCGCCGAGGAGTCTTTGCCTGCGAGCGACCACCTCGTGCGCGTAGAACTTCGCGAGGTCGGGGAATTGGTGCAGCTCTCCGAGGACGAGGCGGTAAATGGTGATGAAGACTGGCGAGCGAACGAACGCCCAGTAGCCCCGCATGAAGGCCAGCAGCTGAGTGGTGGGATTCCCTTGAGCGAGTCCCTGTTCAGCTCGTTCGATCGCTGCGACGGCGGTCTGGCGGATCATCTCGCGGAAGAGCTCTTCCTTGTTGGGGAAGTAGAGGTAGATGGTGCCTTTGGAGATTCCGGCGCGTTCGGCGATGTCCTGGAGCCGGGCGTTGGCGAGCCCGCATTCCCCGAAAACCTCGAGGGCGGCCTCGATGATCTGCTGGGGCCGGTGCTCGGGTCGTCTACGCCATTTTGGTTGGGCCGACTTGGGCTTGGCTGACTTGGTTCTAGGCATTGCTAAAGAAATAGTTACTGACCAGTCAGTAATATACTATTGACCTGCTTTACGTCAATTACTTGTGCCAAGATCTTACTGGTGGGCCGCCTCTGCCGCCTGCTTGTCCCGGAAGTGCGCGTTCGTCAGCAGCACTATCGATGTCAGCAGCAGAAACAGGGTCACCGCCCCGAGGATGAGCCCGGTGAGCGCGGCACTCAGGTCGGTCTTCTTTTTCATCGCCATCACTTCGCCTCCGGCCCGCTCGATACTCTGGCCTTCGACACGGTGTCGTTCTGGCCGATCTTGGGGATCACGTCGACGCCTTCGATCACCTTCCCAAAAACGGTGTGCACTCCGTTCAGGTGCTTGGTGTTCTGCTCACTGAGCACGATGAAGAACTGGCTGCCGCCCGTGTTCTTTCCGGCGTGCGCCATCGACAGCGCGCCAACCTCGTGCCTGTGCGGATTTCCCTGCGTCTCGCAGTCGATCTTGTAGCCCGGGCCGCCTGTTCCAACGGGACCCTTGGCGTGCTCCCCGCCCTTCGAGTAGGGATCGCCGCCCTGCACCATGAAATCCTTGATGACACGGTGGAACTTCGTTCCGTCGTAAAAACCCGAGTTCGCGAGCTTCTCGAAATTGGAGACCGTCTTCGGCGCCTCCTTCTCGTACAGCTCGGCTTTCATGGTGCCTTTGTTCGTTTCAATCGTGGCAAACTTTGTCATTTCTGGAGAGAGGTGTTAAGGCGGTAAAGTGGTACTGCAACTGAACGGGATGCGGGTTGTCAGTGGCAGAGCGGTGAGTTGACAGTCACTTCCCGCTCAGTTGTGTTTCCGCTCAATGATAACACTAGACACTGCTGGACGGGCAGATGTCACTGAGCACGCAGATTTCGCACTTGGGCGCTCTGGCGTTGCAGACTCGCCGCCCGTGAAAGATGAGCAGGTGCGCGAGCAGTGCCCAATCTTCGCGGGGAAACAGCGGCATCAGATCCTGCTCTACTTTGACCGGATCCTTCTCCTTCGTGAGGCCGAGGCGGAGACTCAGCCGTCCCACGTGGGTGTCGACGACTACGCCTTCGTTCTTCCTGAACGCGTTGCCAAGGACGACGTTTGCAGTCTTGCGTCCGACGCCGGGAAGCTTGACGAGAGCGTCCATCGAATCTGGCACCTCGCCGTTGTGGCTCTCGACCAGAGCCTTGCCGAGTCCGATCAGGCTCTTCGTCTTGTTGCGGAAGAACCCCGTGCTCTTGATGATCTCCTCCAGTTTTTCCGGCGACGCATCGGCGAGCGAGACGGCCGTTGGAAAAGTCTGAAAGAGCAGCGGCGTCACCATGTTCACGCGCTTGTCGGTGCATTGTGCGCTCAGGATCGTCGCCATCAATAACTGGAGCGGCGTCTCGCAGTCGAGCTGGGTGCGTGCGTCCGGATATTCGCGCTTGAGACGGGAAAGAACCTCGAGCGCGTAAGAGCCAATGGCCGTTTTCGCGATTCGCCGTTTCCGCTTTACGGGCGTGCGTTTCACTTGGCCCGCCTCTTACGCGCAAACGCGAGCACGTCTTCCGCGCTGCGCGTGTTGAGAATCTCCCCCGCCTCGAGCCACGCCTTTCTCGCCATTCCAATCCCAAAATGCACGTTGTCGAGCCCGGCAGTCGAGTGCGCGTCGGGGCCGATCTCGATCGTCACACCCAGCTCCTTCGCCTGGCGGCAGTAGCGCCAGTCCAGGTCCAAACGGTGCGGATCGGCGTTGAGCTCCACCGCGACTCCAACCTGCACGGCTTTCTCGAGGACCGCCTCGATGTTGATCGCGTAGGGCTCACGCGTGAGAAGCAATCTGCCGGTCGGATGCGCCAGGATCGTGAGATGCGGATCGTCCATCGCCGCCAGCACGCGCTTCGTCATGGCATCGCCATCCATGCTGAATCGCGAATGGATCGATCCCACTAAGTAGTCGAAGCTGTCCAGAATCTTCGCGTCGTAATCGAGACGACCGTCCGCCAGGATGTCGGATTCGATTCCCTTGAGGATCCGAAAACCATTCATCCGCGCGTTCAGGCGGTTGATCTCCTCGTGCTGTTGGAGAACCCGGTCGCGCTTGAGTCCGCCCGCATAGAACGCGGACTCCGAGTGATCCGAGATTCCGATGTAGTCCCAGCCGCGCTCCTTGGCGGCGATCGCCATCTCCTCGATCGTCGCCGTACCGTCGGAATAGTCGAAGTGACAGTGGAGCACGCCGCGGATGTCGTCGAAGGTCACCAGGTTCGGCAGCACGCGCCCCGCGGCAGCCTCGATCTCGCCCATCCCTTCCCGCATTTCTGGCGGAATCGGCTCGAGATCCAGCGCGCTGAAAAGCGCGTCTTCGTCCTCAAGGCCGACGCGCTTTCCTCCCTTCTCGATCAGCGAATTGCCGGCGATTTCGAACCCCCTGTTCCGCGCCAGTACGTTCAGCTCCTCGACGTGCGGCGCGCTTCCCGTCGCGCGCCACAACGCCACCGGGTAATCCTCCTTGCTCACGCAGTGCATGTCGAGATGCGTCCCATCTACGAACCGGATGTGCACCGAGCCCGGATCCTCCCGGATCTTGCTCTCTCTGACTCCTGGCGATCGCGCGAACGATGCCGCGACGCTCGCCGGATCGGCTGAACACTCGGCCACGATGTCGATGCCGGCCACGACCTCGTTGTGACGCCGGATCGAGCCCGCGACCTCGGCGTGAGTGACGTCGGGATGCTTGACGACGTTGGCGAGAAGGAGGTGCGCCTCGACCGCCGCCGCCGGAAAGCGCTTGAGGTGCGCGTTGCGCCGGAGAATCTCGATCCCTCTGAGAATCTTCTCCGCCGTCTTCTTGCCGAACTTCGGCAGCGCGGCCAGCTGGCCATTCTGCGCCACGCGCTCCAGATCCTCCAATGTGTCGACGCCGAGAGCGTCGTGAATGAGCTGGACCTTGGCGGCGTTGAGTCCGGGAACCCGAAAAAGCTCCAGCAGTCCTTCCGGGATTCCCTCGCGCAGCTCGTTGAGATACGACGACTCACCAGTCTCGATCAGCTCGCGAACGACGGACAACGTCGCCGGTCCGATCCCTGGAATGTCCGCCAGCTCGCCCGAGCGCAATAGCGGAGCGAGATCATCGGTGTCGAGCGCGATGAGCGAGCGCGCCGCGCCGGCGTATGCGCGCGCCTTGAATTTCTGTTCGCCTTTTACTTCGAGGAGGGCGCCGATCTGGGAAAGAACGTGCGCGGCCGAGCGGGAATCCATTCCCCCAATATATGAGGGAGGAGAACTAGGCCGTTTCTTCGATTCCGGCGTGGAAGGGCAGGGTCTTCACGATATCTTCGATCTGCTTCTGAATCAGCTCAAGCTCCTGGCTGGCGCCTTCGCTGTCGAGCATTCCGTGTCGCATCGTCACTGCGACGCGATTCATGTACTTGATCTTGGTGATGATCTCTTCGGTCGCGCGACGAAGGCGGATGTAGCGTCTCTTGTCGGCGAGAGCGCGGTGGCAGCGTCGCTCGAGATCCTGCGGAGTGAGCTTCCTGGCTACTTCGACCGCTTCAGCGATTGTCCGGCCGGGAACGGCGCCGTGATCCGGAATTCCCATCTGATCGCTCGAGGGATCGCTGAACCACAACCTGCCAATGTATTCCACGCCATCGTAGGCGAGTCGGAGCGCGACCTTGTATTCCTTGCCGTCGACCGTGATCGAGCTGATCGCGTGCTGTGTGACGCCGGAGTCTGATGTCATGGCTGAGTTTCAGCTTAATACGGACGGAGTGGGTTCATTAGGAATTGGTCGAGTACCGTGAACAGCTTTTCCGGCTGTTCAACGTACGGCACGTGGCCGCACTCGTCCAGAACCACGAGGTTCGTTCCGAGCGCACTGGCGCCTGCACTGGAAGACGCAAATGGAATGGGATCGTCACGGCCGCAGATGATGATCGAGGGGATTCTGATCCCTTTCAGGTCACTGATGAGGTTGAAATCCCCCAGACTTTCCCAGACGGATTGCTGCACCCTGCCGACGACGCGGAAGGGTGTGAGGTCCTTCGCGTTGCGCGGATTTGAGAAATAACCGGCGACCCCCAACTCGAAGGCACGCTGCCGGTACGCTTCCGGATCCCTGTCTCGGAGACCCGACGCCGCCAGCTCTTCGCGCAGCCTTTGTATCTCGGGACTCTGCTGCCGGCGGGCGAACTCCGCCTCGAACTGGCGCCGGTACTCCTTCGTCAGAGGCGCCGGACTGATGAGAGCCATACGATCGGGCGCGCGGAGATGAGGGTTTCCCCCCTGTTCGATTGCGTACAGCAGCCCGAGCATCGCGCCCCATGAATACCCGACGATCGACAACGGGTCGAGCCCGAGCTCCTCGACCACCGCGCCAAGATCCTCGACGTGGGTCTCCCACGTGATCGGAATACGGGCGTCGGCCTTGGAGCGACCACCGCCACGCTGGTCGTAAAAGAGCAGATCGTGCTTCTCGCCCAGGTGCAGCATCTGCGGCAGCAGATACCTGTGGTCCGCCCCCGGTCCGCCGTGAAGAATCAGCAGCTTCGGAGCATTCGGACGACCGTATTTCGCCCAGTAGATTGGCGATCCGGTGGTCGTCGTGAATCCTTCCTCCCGTGGCGCGGGGATCGGCTTCGGCATGGACGGCTAGCTCGGCGAGCTCACGAGGATGCGGACCGCAATCTTGCCCTCAGGTGTCCGGGCGACAACACCCCTCGACTACCGCGCCGTGAAGTCGGTCTTGCTCGTTACAACCCGACAGGTCTCGGCGATAAGCTCCGCGGCGTGGTCGAGGTCCTGGATGCTCACGAGCTCGTTCGGCGAATGCATGTAGCGATTGGGGACGGAGACGAGCCCCGTCGCGACCCCCTCGCGAGCGATGTGAATCGCGTCGGCATCCGTGCTCGTCTCCCGGCCAGCCGCGTGCAACGAGAACGGAATCTTCCGGGTTTCCGCCGTCTTCTGCAGCATCCCGAACACCACCGGCGAGATGATGGAGCCGCGCGTCAGCACCGGGCCTCCTTCGATCGCGGCATCACCGAACTCCTTCTTCTCGACGCCGGGATGATCGATCGCGAACGTCACATCGACGACGATCGCCATCTGTGGCGCGATGCAGTTCGTGCACACTCCCGCACCGCCGCCGCGGTAGCCGATCTCCTCCTGCGTCGTGGCGACGGCGACGACTTTGGCCGAACCGGGCTTGTCCGCGTACCGACGCAGCGCCTCGAGGACGACGAACGCGCCGATTCGGTCGTCGATCGAGCGCGAGACGAGCCGCCCATTTGGAAATTCCATCGTGCGCGAATCGATCACTCCGGCGTCGCCCACCAGAACCATCCCTTCCGCCTCTTTCTTCGTCTTGGCGCCGAGATCAACCCAGATGTCTGTGAACTTCACCGCCTTCTCGCGCTCTTCCTGTTTTATTAGATGGATCGGCTTCTTGCCCACGACGCCGAACACCTCGCCATGGCGGCCGATGAAGCGAAGACGCTGTCCGACGAGGACCTGTGGGTCCCAGCCACCAATCGGCTGGATGTAGGCGAAGCCCTGGTCGTCGATGTAGCTGATGATGACGCCGATCTCATCGATGTGGCCGGCCAGCATGATCGTCGGCTTGCCGCCGCCATTTACTTCGGCGAGGCTGTTGCCGGCGACGTCGCCACTCACCTTCGCGAATTTCTTTGCGTAGTCGCGCCACACCTTTGCGGGCGCGGACTCGAAGCCGGAAGGGCCAGGCGTATCGAGCAGCTTTTTCAAAAAGCTGAGAGAATCGGAAGCTATCATCAGGATATATGGGAATTCGTGAAGTTCTGTCGCTTCGCAGATTGGAGTTTGCGGGCGGCGGTGGGGTCATAGAAACGAGGGCACGACCGAAAAGGCTGCGGGTGTGTCGGAGAGGGTCGAATATAGCATCACGCGTGAGTCGCGCCTAACGCGCCGGCGCGAACGACTCTTGCAAGTCGAGGATCTAAGCGGAGCTACGGGAGGGGTTTTCCTCCTTATGCCAAACCGGTTACCTGATGTCCGTATCTCAATGGAAATGAGAACAAAAGTCATTGTCGTGCTCGGAGTCCTGCTCGCCGCGCTACCTGCATCGCCGCGCGCCTCGGCACAGGGCGTAGCGACTTCCGCGCCACTCACCGACATCCGCTACGAGGTGACGTTCACGCGCGCGAACGGCGAGCGTCGGCAGGTGACGTCCGCGATGACGTTCACCGTGGGAGGGACGGATCCTGTTCTTCTCTCGATTCCCAAATGGACGCCCGGAGCCTACGAGATCGACAACTTTGCGCGCGACGTCTCCAACTTCTCGGCGGAGCAGGCAGGGGCCTCGCTGGCCTGGGACAAGGCGGATCCGGATACCTGGCGCGTTCGCCCTCGCGGGTTGGGCGAAGTCACGGTGCGATTCGACTATCTGGCCGACAGCCTCGACAACGCGAACACATGGTCGCGTCCCGACTTTCTTTTCTTCAACGGGACGAATCTCTTTCCATATCCAGAGGGCAGAGGATTCGATTTTCCAGCTTCAGTAACGGTGAATACCGAAGCCGGATGGAAGATCGTGACCGGGATGACGCCGGCGGGCGCGCACCGCTACGCCGCACCGAACTATCACGACCTTGTAGACATGCCGTTCTTCGTGGGACAGTTCGATCTGGACAGCGCGCAGATCTCCGGGACATGGGTCCGCTTTGCCACATATCCCTCGGGAAGTGTGACCGGCGGCGCCCGGGTCGCCGTCTGGGAGGCGCTCAAGCGCGTGATTCCGGCGGAGGTGAAAGTGTTCGGTGAAGTGCCGTGGAGCACGTACAGCGTGTTGCAAATCACCGATCCATCTTACGGGGGCGGTTCGGGGCTCGAGCACCAGAATTCTCACGTCGATGTCCTGAGTCCCGGAATGCTCGGCACGCCGGTGCTGCCATCCCTCTACGCGCACGAAATCTTTCACGCCTGGAACGTCAAACGGCTGCGACCAGCCGATCTCTGGCCGTACAGATACGATGAGGAGCAGCCCACACCGCTGCTGTGGATCAGCGAGGGGATCACCGACTACTACGCCGATCTGGCGGAGGTCCGCGGCGGGATCGTGGATGCGAACGGCTTCTACCTTCTGACTGGTGACAAGATGTCGGAAGTCGAGGCGCTGTCACCGACGGCGCTCGAGGATGCATCGCTCTCGACGTGGATCCATCCGCGCGACGGAACCGAGTACATCTATTATCCAAAGGGATCCCTTGCCGGATTGCTGCTCGACATCATGATCCGCGACGCGAGCGACAACCACAGCTCGCTCGACGATGTGATGCGGACGCTGTACAACACCGCTTACAAGAATGGTCGCGGCTTTACTTCGGACGAATGGTGGGCCACGGTGAGCAAAGCCGCGAAGGGAAGATCCTTCAGTGATTTCTACGCGCGCTACATCGATGGCCGCGAGCCGTTCCCCTACGACAAGGTTCTGCCGCTGGCGGGACTTCGCCTCGCGCGCGACACCGCTCACGTTCCGCAGCTCGGAATCGCGAGTCTTCAGGATTCGACCGGCTTGCACGTGACTCAAGTGATTCCGGAAAGCGCCGCGGCGGTCGCGGGCGTCCAGCCTGGCGATCAACTCATTTCCGTTGGCGGATTCAACGCCGACGATCCGAACTGGACGGGGAAATTCCGCTCACGCTACGCCAGGCTGCCCGAAGGCACGGAGCTTCCCGTTGTCGTTCGACGCGACGGGGCCGAGCAGACTCTGACGGCTCGGCTTCACTTCGTCACGTCGGTCGGCTCGCGCTTGATCGAGGACGCGCGCGCTTCGGCAAAGGCGCGCAGGGTGAGGGAGGGACTACTGCGCGGTACAACCCAGCCTTAGGACTACTGTTTCAGCACCGCCTTGGCGATCGTCTGCAGCTGCATGTTGGACGTGCCCTCGTAGATCGTTCCGATCTTGGCGTCGCGATAGAACTTCTCCACCGGATAGTCCTTCGTGTAGCCGTAGCCTCCGAACAGCTCGACGCAGAGTGACGTGACGCGCTCGCACACCTGTGAGGAGAAGAGCTTCGCCATCGCCCCCTCCCGCGCGATGTCTTTGCCGGCGTCCTTGAGACGCGCCGCATTGTACACCATGAGCCGCGCGGCCTCGACATCTGTCGCCGCCTGCGCGATCTGGAACTGGATCCCCTGAAATTCGGCGAGTGGCTTCCCGAATTGCTTGCGCTCGCTGAGATACGTGATGGTGGCGTTGAGCGCGCCCTGCGCGACGCCGATCATTTGCGCGCCGATGCCGACGCGCCCTTCGTTCAGCGTGTTGATCGCGATCTTGTAGCCCTGCCCCACGGGGCCGAGCACGTTGTCCTCGGGAACCTCGCAGTTGTCGAGCAGGAGCTCGACGGTGCTCGAGGCGCGAATGCCGAGCTTGTCCTCCTTCTTGCCGACCTTGAGTCCCTTGAAGTCCCGCTCGATGATGAAGGCGGTGATCCCTCGATAACCAGCCGATGGATCGGCGTTCGCGAAGACGACGAAGACTCCGGCCTCCGCGCCGTTGGTGATCCAGAGCTTCTGACCATTCAGCACCCAGCGATCGCCGCGCTTTTCGGCACGCGTGGCAAGGCCGAAAGCGTCTGAGCCCGAGCCAGACTCCGAGAGCGCGTACGCGCCGACGACTTTCGATGTGAGCAACGGCAGATACTTCGATTTCTGCGGATCGCTGCCGTATCGGACGATTGGATAGTTGACGAGCGTGTTCTGAACGTCACAGACGATCGCCGACGCAGCATCCACTTTGCTGATCTCCTCGACCGCGAGCGTCACCATAAAGAGGGTGCCGCCGGCGCCGCCGTACTGATCCGGCACCTCGATGCCCATGAGCCCGAGCTCGAAATATTTCGGCAGCAGCGCGGGATCGATTCTCCCGGCCTTCTCCATTTCCGCCGATCGCGGGCGCACCTCTTCGTCCGCGAATGCAGCTACGGCGTCGCGGAACATCATCTCCTCCTCGGAGAGGAGAGTCAGCGCGGATGGTGAGGCGGTCGCGTCAGCTGGCATGTCGATGGATTCCCTTGCGCTCTACCAGATCCGCGGGCGGTTAGCGGCCGACCGCACCATCGGATCACCGTCCTTGCATCCCCATGCGGCCTTGAACTCCGGCATGTTGCTGAGCGGCCCGTTCACTCTCCAGTTGGACGGCGGATGTGGATCCGAGCTTACGAGGAAGCGCAGGAACTCGGGACGGTCCAGCTCACGCCACACCTGCGCCCAGCCGAGGAAGAAGCGCTGCTCGGGTGTAAAGCCGTCGATCACCGGCTGTGGATGCGCGGCCAGCGCGCGCTTCATCGCAGCATAAGCGACCGTGAGACCGCCGAAGTCACCAATGTTCTCGCCCAACGTGAGCTTGCCCTGCACGTGCGTCGCTGTATCGATCACAGTGTACGCGTCGAATTGTCTTACGATTTTCTGAGCCTCAGTGTCATAGCGCGCCGCGTCGTCCTTGGTCCACCAGTCACGCATGTTGCCGGCCTTGTCGTACTGTCGCCCCTGGTCGTCGAATGCGTGCGACATCTCGTGACCGATGACAGCCCCCATGGCTCCATAATTCAGGGCGTCATCCGCCTTCGGATCGTAGAACGGAGGCTGCAGTATCCCGGCGGGAAAGACGATCTCGTTGAGCAACGGGTTTTCGTACGCGTTGACGGTGGGAGGCGTCATTCCCCATTCGGTGCGATCGGTGGGCTTTCCTACCTTCGCCCAATCTCGCGCCGACGCCCATTGCCGGGCGGCGACCACATTCGCGTAGTAGCCGCTGCCGCTGATCTGAAGCTTGGAATAGTCGCGCCACTTGTCCGGGTAGCCGATCTTGCGGTTGAATGCATCGAGCTTGACGAGGGCCTGTGTCTTCGTCTCCGGGCCCATCCATTCCAGCTGCTCGATTCGCGACCGCAGCTCTCGCACGAGATTGTCGACGATGGCTACCGCGCGCGCTTTAGCCTCCGGCGTAAATTTGCGCGCGACGTACTCCTGGCCAAGAAGCTCACCAAGCGAGGCGTCAGTCGCGGAGACGCATCGCTTCCAGCGCGGAAGAATCTCGGTCGCGCCCGTGAACAGCTTACCGAACTCAAAGTTCTGGTTTACGAAGGGCGTGCTGAGCGACGGAGCGGCGGTGCTGGCCAGACGCCAGCGCAGCAATGTCTTCCAGTCGGCCAACGGGACGGTGGTCAGCATCTTGTCGAAGTTCGCGAAGAACTCGGGCTGTCCCACGTCGATTCGCTCCACTGCTGGCGCGCCCACCCCTGAGTAGAAGCTGGCCCACGAGAAATGGGGTGTGAGCGAGTCGGCCTGGGCGAGCGTCATGCGGTGATAGTTCGCGACCACATCGCGCAGCTGAATCGGCGTGCGCGAAGACTTCGCGAACTGGGTCTCGATTGCGAGCACGGTGTTCGCTTCGTCCGCCGCGCGCGATGGCGAATCGCCGAGCAGCACGAACATGTGCGCGACGATGCCGGTGAACTTCCCGCGGAAATTGGCCGAGGCGGTGTCGGTCTTGGTGTAGTACTCGCTGTTCGGGAGCGACAATCCGCCTTGATAGAGTCCGGTGATCGTGTTGGCGGCGTCGCGTGCGTCCTGCGCCGAGCCGTCAACCCACGGAGCCAATCCCTCGCGCTTGTCGAGCTCGCCGAATGCCCGCTTCAAGTCATCCACGCTGTTGATCGCGGCGATGCGATCGAGCTCGGGCTGGAGCGGTGTCACGCCAAGCTTCTCGACCGCGGTGGTGTCCATGCAGGTTGCGTAGAACGCACCGACTTTCCATTCTCCAGTGCCGGGCTTGTACTGCCCCGACTTCACGCGGCCCACGCTGCTGGTGAGTATGTCGTGGAGCACCGCTTCGTTCTGATCGAACAGCTCCTGAAAGGAGCCGAACTCGGGATATGCAGCGGGGATCTTTGCCCGCTTGAGCCAGCCGCCGTTCGCGAACTGATAGAAATCGTCGCAAGCCGAGCAGGCCGTGTCGAGATTGGCGCGCTCCAGCGGTTTCGTTTGCGCGGGACCCTGCCCGCGCAGCGAGGCCGCGAGTGTCACCATGAGCATGAAAGAGCTGGCGAAAAAACGACGCGAGTGCATCACGACGAGCCTCCCGGTAGAGCAGTTTGGCGCGCCGTCTTGGCTCGACACGCGTCGCCACAAAGTTTCTCTGAACAATCCGGATCCCAGCACCGGTCCGCCTCGGCGCCGTCAACGGACGTCACGGCCTCAATTCCGGCGCGATCGAGAATGATCTCCGCGAGTGTTTCGGGACGCCAACAGCGGGCGTGGCGCTTGTGCAAAATGGCGCCGTGCCCGCTTGCCGACTAGTGCGCGGCTTCGTCGAGGGCGGTTCCCTGGTGCCAGGTCGGGCGCGCCAGGCCGCCGGCGTCGTCGTAGAAGTGGATCTTGTCGGGCGCGTAGATCTTGGTGAGGAAGACGATCTGGCCCGTATGCATCGAGAAGTGCTCCACCACGTGGTACACGG
>CABEAZ010000250.1_pt1 | contig 14103 bp, 11 predicted proteins | sample 3132471 | NCBI WGS metagenome assembly CABEAZ01 (sample SAMEA5534345, study PRJEB31848) | metagenome | biome: tundra; feature: field; material: soil | place: USA | collected 2013-05 | depth 0.45 m | reverse complement strand
ACGGCGTAAGTGAGGTACATGTTGTCGGCGCTCCGCGGCTCCATAAAAAAACGCAGCGGCGCCGCATCGGTGGTTCCCAGCCCATTGCCCCACGGCCGCTCGAAGAAGGCGAGAGCTCCCTGTTCCCAATCCTTGAGGTGGCTGCCGCTGCTCGCGGTTTGCCAGGAGAGGGTCTGCCAGACGAAGTGAAGCAGGCCCGGCACTACGATCACCGCAATTGCTCCAATGATGCCCACCGCCACGACGCTTCCGAGCGACCACTCCGGCCGCCGGAAAATCAGGTAGAACATCACCACCTGCACGACGCAGATGACGGTCGTCATGCGCGTGAGCGTGACGAGAAGACCTGCCCAGATGATTGCGTACCCGAATCGCTTGAGCCACGGATGCTTTCCGCGCCGGTTGAGGGTCCACGCGGTCGCGGCTGGCATCAGAAAGAGGAACGGAACTGCGAAACCCTGGCTGTGCAGAAAGACGGACCCCGACCGGCGCACCGCGACCCCGCCGAGGATACTCCAGTAATTCAGTGGCAGCCCCCACTCGTTGCCGGCGGTGTACGCGGTGAGGCCGAGAAAGTCGTTCATGTATGATGCGACCCCGAGCACCACCAGCATCTCCGGCGAAACGAAGATTCTCTCGACGACTCCAATCACGCTGACGACGAGCGCGATCAGGTACGCATGCTTGAGAATCGTGTCGGACTCGGCGACCTCGGGAGTCGAGCGGCCGACGTAGTAAAGCAGCATGAAAAAAATCGCGTCGCGGAATCCATAGAGCTCCGCTCCGGGGGGAATGCGGGCTAGCAGCACTGGGTTTTCCACCAATGCGAATAGCACGGCGATCGCGATGAGCGCGGTGACCGCCACGTCGGGGGCCATGATTTCCACGCGTGGCCCGCGACTCGTGAGCGCACGGAGGGCGACCCAGACCACGAGCGATACTACGGCAATCTCCTTCCATGCCGCGATGGCGCGCGCTACTTCGGCGCTCACACCGAAGTAACCGAACAGGAGCGCGATCACCAACGAGTGGAAGGGGAGGATCCACATGAACAAGATCAGCGCCGTCCGAGCCACGCCCGGGAGCCGGACTTCGGCTGACTCCGCAAGCGGCAGCGCTGATGCGGTCATCTTTCCTTCCGGAAGTGCGCGCTGCTAGCTGGCGCGGCGGAACGCCCCGCGGATCTCTCGCGTCATGCGGCCGATCGATCCCCCGAGGTGACCGGCGGAATCCGGATTCCGTTTTCGCCAATCGGCCAGGATCGCGGCGGCGCCGGCGACCAGAAATCCAAGCAGCAGCCCGGCCGTCAGCGTGCTGGCGAGAAGGATCCAATAGCGGGGCCACTGTGCCTTGCGCGGCGGCACCGCCGAATCCACCACCGTAATCAGCGCCGCGTCGTTCACCTCGTCGAGCAGCGCCGACTCGAATTGGCGCTGCAGGGAGAGGTAGAGATCGGCCGCCTGGTCCTCGTCGCGCTGGAGCTGTTTCTCCTCGAAGATCAGCTCGGGGGAGGACCGCCAGAGCCGATTCTGGTCGTAGAACGCGCGGTGGCTCGCTTCGACGGTCCTGAGCTCGCCGCGCGCGAGATTTACCCGGCTCTCGAGAAAGACGCGTTTGGTGCGCGCGCGTGAGGTGCGCTGCTCCTTGTTGAAGGCGGTTACGAGCTCGATCGTCCGATTCGCCACGGCGGCGCTCAGCTGCGGCCATTCGGCGTCGACATCGATCCACACGAGGTTGGTCTTGACATCGAATTGTCCGTTGATGTCCCTCGACATCTGCTTGATGGCCAGCTCGAGCCGGCGCTGCGGGTCCTTGTTTCGGATGCGGAGCAGGTCGAGGAACGGCGCGCTGTCTCTTGGCGATGCGCTGCGGGGATCGGGAAAGCGCGACGTGAGCAGTCGCGTCAGCAGCTCGCGACTATCAAGCAGCTGGATGTAGAAATTCGGGGACTCGGACGGATCGAGCGTCGCACCCATGCCCAGCTGCGCCGCGAGACCACCGAGGGGGCTGGCGCCGCCGGAGAGCCCGCTCGCAAGCTTGCTGCTCGCCGAGCTGTTGGCGACGAACGACGCCCTGCTCCGGTACACGGGGCGAATGAAGATCAACACCAGTATGGCGACGACGATCATCAGGCCCATCACCCTCGCGATCGTTCGCCACCGGACGAGCGTGTCGGCGAACCACCGGGAGAACGTGAGGTGATCGTCCGACATGTGCGTCAGGGTGACAGGCATCTGCTACCGCCGCAAAGCAATTACCAGCGCTATAAGCGACCCGGCTATCTGCGCGATGGCGCCTGCGGCCTGAAGGAAATCCAACGGCCTGTCCGACGGATCCCGCTCCGGAACATAGACCGTGCTTCCAGCGCTCGGCTTCGGAATGCCATCCGGGAGAAGAAAATGCGACTGGCGTGCTTCAACCTTTCCGTTGGGCTGGGTGACGTAGGCACGTCCTACGTCGGCTTTTCGCGACGGGCCGCCGGCGGCCCGGATGTAGTACTCGAGGCTCTTGCCCGGCGAGTACGTGACGGAGATCGGCGAGTTCACTGCCCCCTGAACGTTTACGACGGCGTTGTAGCGCGGAATGAATAAGGAGTCGCCATCCTGCAAGGGAAGATTGTCGAGCGATTTGGCATTGCGCAGCACGTCGGGCAGCTCGATTCCGATTCTCCCCACTCCATTCCTGGTCCGATAGAAGGTCACGCCGTTGGCGTACGCGTCCGGGGTCAGGCCGCCCGCGCGCGTGATCAGGTCGGTAATTTTTTCGGTTTTGGTGCGCAGTGAGTAACGCCCCGGATATTTGACCTCGCCCGCTATTACGGCGGTGCGCTGGAGCTCCCAGTTGGGTTGCCTGAGGATGAGCACGTTGTCATAAGGCTCGACTGTCACCTCGGGACTGGGACCGGAGGGCGCAGGCAACCCGGGCGGGCCGAGATATTTTCCGTCGGGGCCGCGCTCGAAGAGGTAGCTGGAGTCGAGCGGGACTCTGAACGTGCGAGCGGTGACCCCGCCCGCCCGATCGACCGGGAGGCGAGCGACCTCTGCTTCGTTGAGGTAGGCGCTCTGGTCCAGGCCGCCGGCCAGCAGGGCGAGATCGCGAATTGTCATGCCTTCTCTGTAGGGAAACTGGCCGCTCTTCCGAACAGCACCGTTGATCGCGACGTAGCGGGTCGGCCGAAATTCCGAAACGGAGAAAACCCTGATCTCGTCGTCTTCCTGTAGCGGAAGGTCGTTGATGACCGCGCCAGTGGTGTCGCGCAATGCCGCACGAAGCTGTTGGCGCGTGGAATCGGGGAGCGTCCTGGTGATGAGCACCTGGCCGAGGTATACGTCGGGCTTCACGCCGCCGGCGAGCTTGAGCGCGTCGGAGACGCGCATCCCGGGCGAAATTCCCTGACTCCCCGGAGACCAGACGTCGCCCCGAACGAAGATTCGGTTGCGCACACGGCTCGCCACTGAAAAGACGCGAATGACGTCACCCGCCATGACAGGGATGGATGGGCCGATGCCAGCCATGAACTCGTCGGAAACTATTTCCGTCACAGTCCGATCGCGTCCGCCCGGAGTTCTCAGCGCCGGTGGCACGATGCGCTCGATCTGGACACGGCGGCGGGCTGCCGTTGCGGTGAAGCCTCCCGCGAAGCGGAGAGCGTCGGCAAGCGTCTCGTTGGGACGCACTTCGTAAGTCGCGGGACGGGCGACCTCACCGACGATGCGAACCCTGGCACCGTGGATGGGCACGAAAACGAGATCGCTGTTCGTGAGCCTCACGTCGTGCGCAGTGTTGCCGTTGAGCAGATAGTCATAGACGTCGAGCGTATCTACGGCGATGCCCCCCCTGCGAACCAGAACCTGTCTGAGGCTTCCGTTGTCGGAGGGCCCACGCGCGGCGTACAGTGCGCTTAACGCCGTACCAGCGCTGGAAACTCTGTAGCTGCCCGGCCGCACCACGTCTCCCGTGACGTAGATCTGGTTGCTGGAGAGTCGCGCGGGAGTAGCGTAGAAGTGGGTGGTTGCACCCGCCCCACGTCGTACGCCCGAATACACTCTCCCCAGGCGCGAGTAGAGAACATTCTCCAGCTCTGCCATCGTCAGATTATTCACCCAGATCTGACCGACTTGGGGAATGACGATGAAACCCTCGCGCGTGACGTCCAACGTGTACGACTGCTCCACGTCTCCCGTTAGCACGAGCACCAGCCTGTCCCCCGGATTGATGCGGTAGTTGGCATCGACCGGGCCCGAGAGATTGGGGTCGAACTGGGAGGTCGCATTGCGGAAGAAATCCAGGCCGAAGATTACGAAGCCGCTATCGACATCGGCTCGTGGTCGCGCAATGCCGCGATTCAGCGAATCGGTGCGCGAGGCACAGGCGGCGCGCGCGGCCTCTCGCCGCTGTGCCAGACGGCGCTTGTTCATCGTCGTGTCGATGAGTCCGGAAGGGAGCGTGTCGGGCACAGTAAGCGTGTCGGTGTTCACTCCGCACCGAAGCAGTTCGACTTCGACCGTGTCTGCAATTCCGAGTTGTGAGATCGCGGAGAAAACGTCCTCAGTGGTGGCGGTCGAGTCGGCGCCGGAGCCGCCAGGCAGATATGCGTCGAGCAGATTTTCCGGATAACCCTCCGCTCTCAGACGGGCTCTCACTTGATCCGGCGTCAAGCCACTCGTCATGATCTTTTGACGAAGCTGCTGGAGAAGGGCCGGATTCTGGAGCATCTGCTGCGCCTGTGCAGTTGTGGGTTGTTGCGCAGATGCGAGCGAAGTGATCGAGAAAAGGCTAGCGATGATGAAAAGCGATCCGAGCTTCGAGAATGTCATTCGGTGTTGTTGAGTGATTGAACGGGTTGGAATGGTCGCGCAGGGACTCGAACCCCGGACCTCTGCTGTGTGAAAGCAGCGCTCTAACCAGCTGAGCTACGCGACCGTCGAGACAGCTCCAAAGCGCCGCGAAGCCGGAGCCGGCCGAAAGAGTCTAGTAAGATTATCGGTCGGGCGGCTTCGGCGGTAGTAGAGCCCGAGCGGCCTAGTGCGCTGTGGCATAACTAGATGGGACGGCGTAGTAGTGCGCTGTGGCATTATGAGATTTGCCGTCCTGTTATGGGCGTGTGAACTGCACCGCGTCGGTCGCGCTGATGCGAGACATCGCCCCGCGCAGCGTGGTTCCGGTCACTTGGCCGGTGAAGGTCCCCGCGTCCTGCATGTAGAAGAAGACCTGAAGTACCGTGTTCAACCCCGAGATCGTCCCGGAAATCGCGCACGGCCCGGCCGCTGGACAGAACTGAAGGCCGTTCGTCCCGATGGCAGTGTACGTCCCTGTTAACGATCCATCGGGAGCCTGCGCCAGATTGATCGAGATGTTCGTCATTCCGGCCGCCGGACCGGGCGAGACCCAAGCGCCCGATATGTCGGTGCTTGACGGCGTCGTGAGCGCTGGGCCGCACGAGCCGAGTGCGAGCGCACCGAGGGCGAGCAGTAAGAACCTTAACGAACGCGAGGGAAGTGTCATTGAGAGAGAAAAGTGGGCCCTGCAGGGCTCGAACCTGCGACCGTCGGATTATGAGTCCGCTGCTCTAACCAACTGAGCTAAGGGCCCCGCGTACGAAACTACAGGTTCACGCGCTAAAACAAAACACTCCACCTCGGCTCGATCGCGACCTTGACTCTTCCTTCGAACGCCGTGTGGGTCGCGCCAACGACGTGCAGATCGTTTGTCACGTGATTGATGCCGACATCACCACTGGCCTCGAAGTCGCGCCACCGCGCCGCGCCGCTGACGGCGGCGCGCGTTACTCCCATCACCACCCCGCTGAAGATGCCGGGCGTGGTCGCGTAATCGGCGGGCGCGGGGAACGGTGTGTTGTAACTCCCTTCACCCTGGCGGCGATGCGCGACGTAAAGGCGAAGCGGCGTCCCGGGTACGACCGCCAGATCGATTCCCGCCCGTGCTTCGTCGTAGTCGCTGAATCCCCTCGCCAGACCCACTCCAAAGATCTCGTAGGTCTCATTGGGGTTCTTGTTTCGGTACGCGAGGTTGGACACTCTCGTGTACGATGCGAACCAGCGCTGGTCGCCGACGAGGGGCAACCCTTCAGCAGTCAGTGTCAGAGCATACGATGAGGGCTGCTTGCAGGCGGGATTGCAGCTCCTATCGATCTGGAGGTCGTCGATGAAGAACTGGCCCGCAAGAGTGCCAAATCGCTCCGTCCGCACGGCCATCTCGCCACCCGCACCGAGATTTCCGTCCCGACGTTCGTTCCGCCACGTGAGCGCATAGATGTTGAGCGGGTTGGCCAGCGTAGGCTCGAATCCTCTCCCGACTCCGGAGTACACGTAACTCTCGGTTCCCGCGAACTCCCAGCTGCCCAGACGGAACGCCAGGCGGTGGATCGAGAAGTACCGCTCTATCTGGGGGCCTGTCGGAGGAATGGAGTCGTCGAGTCGGGCGATGATGGTGGAGAAGTGAATCTTCTCATTGCCGATCAGGCCGTAGAGGTGATCGTAAGTGTACGCGTAATCTCCGAGCATCAACCCGTCCAAGGTCGGCGGCCCCCAGTTCCGCCCGACCCGACCGAACGACAGCTCACCATACTTCCACTGGCCACCGACGTAACCATCTTCGGTGCGGCCCGCGAGCTTCCTGTCCTTTCGACCGGCGAACTCGGGATCCACGTTCAGGCGACTGTCGATCAGCACTCGCGCGAATCCCACGATGGGGCCGCCCGCCATCGCGAGGCGAGCTGCTCCGCCCGGGCGGAAATTGTGCTGCCGGTCCGATAGCATCAGCTCGCGCCGGCCGGAGGTTTGTTCGGTAGCGTAGACGTCTCCGCTTGCACGCGCACGGAAAGTTTGCGCGGCGAGCGTATCAGAATCACCTGGCCTCACGGCGTATTTCTCGACGGCCGTGTACAACGCATCCAGATAGGACGTGACGACAGGTCCTGGCTCGCGCGCTCGGGCGGAATCAATCGCAGTTCTTAGAGCGCGCTCCGTGAACGGTCGTTCGAGCGCCGACAGCTCACGAAACATTCCTCGAGCCATCAACGCATTCACGTAGGTGTAGGCGATGTCGTCGAGAGGCACATACGCCGAGGCCTGCGCGCTCACGGCTACCGGCTTCCCTAAGCAAAGGAGGAGCGCGAGGATCGCGAGCTTTTTCATCGGTACCACGGCGATACGTGCAACGTCGGTGTCAGCTCCAGCGCCGGAGCTGGGAAGTGATAGTAACTGAGCGTGTGCTTGATCGTTCTCCAGAGCGGCGCGTCGCCGGGAAGCTTTTCGGGATCAAAATCGAGCGACAAGATGATCTTTCTCTTCGCTCGCTGCGTCAAGCCCGTCTCCGGATTGACCCAATCCGTCACCGAGTGCCCGGCCGAGAACCGGATGAACGAAGGCCAGTACGGCTTGGCGGCGTCGGGCAGCAGCTCGTTCATGTCCGCCGAGAACCAGTATGTCTGTCCGGAATAATCGAGCGAGGGGCGGAGCTCTCCCGACGTGATCAATCCGCTCTCCATGTTCTTGAGGGCGCGCGTCTTGTGATACGAGACCGTCGGCTTGAGCCATTTCAAGCCAGGGTGTAACTCCTGCATCACCGCCAGCGTCTGGCCCGCGGTGTTCGCGATCATGTCAGCATACGAGAATCCATATTTCGTGAACTGCCCGTCGAAGATCTCGATCTGGAGCTGAAACGCCGCGGCATAGGCGGCGCTCCAAAATATTGCCTTCTTCTCGCCGACGCACGCATCCCTCAGACCCGCGTAGCCGATGCGGGCGAGGTGGTACCCGCCGAACATGTGGCCGAACTTGTCCTGGTCGCGGAATTCCTGATCCCAGTCGGAGCGAAAGAAAAAGTGCGGAGCGCGCACGCCCGACCACCACGCCTTCTTGAAGTAGTGGTAGAGGTACGCGTTGCCTCCGACGAACGCGGTTCCGACGCCAGCGCGCACCGCCGTGATTTGACTCGGACCGAGCGGGCAAGATGCCACTGGCACCTGCGCGACCGCCACGTTGGTTGCGGCCCCCGCGCACAGCGCGAGCGCGAACAAGCTTTTTCCTATGTGCTGCAATACCTCTCCTCGATCGGAAATGGATGCTACCCCGTCGGCGCGTCGGCGGTGCCGGCTGCAAACAGATCATAAGCCTCAACAACCTCGTCGATGCTCACCGTCGCTGCGCCAAGCTTAGCAACCTCCACGCCCGCGGCGAAGTTGGCGATCACCGCCGCCTCGGCCGGCGTCGCGCCCGCCGCCAGCATCGTCGCAAGGTACGCGGTCACCGTGTCACCAGCGCCTACCACATCGTAAACCTCGCGCGCGGTCGTCGGTACTCGTCCCACCTCGCCGTCCGCCGCGATCAGCGCCATCCCCGCTTCGCCCAGGGTGAGCAGCAGGTGCTCGACGCCCAGGCGCTTGATCGACTCCGGCAGCGCCTCCGGGTGCTCGATGTCCACAGCCGCTCCGAGGGCGCTCTCAAGTTCTCGCTTGTTGGGCTTGAAGATCGTCGCGCCCTTGTACGCGAAGAAATTCCTGTACTTGGGATCGACGACGACCGGGATGTTCCGCGCCGTCGCCTGCTGCATCGCGGGTACGATGAGTAGCGGCGTCAGCACGCCCTTGTTGTAGTCCTCGAGCACGAGCGCATCGGCGTTGTCGATCGCCCTCACCGTTGCGTCGAACAGGCGCTCGACTTCGTCGCCAGTGATGTCGGTGTCTTCCTCTTCATCGAAGCGAACGACCTGCTGCGACCGGGCGAGGACGCGCGTCTTGGTCGTCGTCCGTCGAGCGACCGTCACGATCGAGCGCCCGTCGGAATCGATGTCGCGGAGCATCGCCTTGATTACCTGGCCTTCTGCGTCGTCGCCAACGGCGCAGACGAGATCGCAGTGCGCGCCGATGGCGAAGACGTTCTGCGCGACGTTCGCCGCGCCACCCAGGGCCAGCTCCTTGTCGCGAACGCGGACGACGGGGACGGGGGCTTCGGGCGATATCCGGTCCACATCGCCCCGCAGGTACACGTCCAGCATCGCGTCTCCGATGATGGCGATGCGCTGGTCGGCGCCCGCGTTCAAAAGGTCGATCAGTCTGTCACGGGAGATGGTCTCAATCACGGAGATGACTCGGGTAATTACGATAAATCCTACTAGGTTTCTTTAGTAGTACGGTACGCCCCAAATTAACCCGGTACCAACCACGCTGGGAACGGCCTACCCCTTGCCTGAGCAGCAGGTTGAGCGATACGCTCCGCTCTAACCATCACGCCATCACTTGATCCTAGAAAGATTCAACGACGCGGCGAAGCGCGTGGTCTATTCACTCCAGGAGTTCTTCGTCCTGGCAGGGAAGGCGCTTGGCTTCATCTTCGTGAAGCCGTTCTATGCCGGGGACCTCTTCCAACAGATGGACGCGATCGGCGTCGGATCGATCGGCATCGTCCTCCTCACCGGCTTCTTCACCGGAATGGTGCTCGCGCTCCAGTCCGCGGTGCAGCTTCAGACGTTCGGCGCGAGCGATTACATCGGACGACTGATCGCCGGCTCGATGATTCGCGAGCTGGGGCCGGTGTTGGCGGGGCTGATGGTGGCGGGACGCGTCGGGTCGGGAATCGCGGCGCAGCTCGGGTCGATGCGCGTCACCGAGCAGATCGACGCGCTCAACACGCTGGGCACGGATCCCATCAAGAAGCTCGTGACGCCGCGGGTTCTGGCGTCGCTCATCATGCTCCCCGTGTTGACCGTCATCAACGATTTCGTCGGCATTCTCGGCGGCAGCATCATCGCCATGTTCTACCTCGGCAAGCCCGCGTCGCTGTACTGGCGCACCGTGTTCGAGCAGATTCTCTCGGGCGGCTTCACGCTCCACTACATCCCGAATGATTTCATTCAGGGGCTCGCCAAGCCATTCGTCTTCGGCGGCATCATCTCGCTCGTCGCCTGCTATCACGGATTGAACACCACGGGTGGAACCGAAGGTGTCGGCAACGCGACCACTCGCACGGTCGTCACGGCGAGCATTCTGATCCTGGTCGTCGACTACTTCCTCACGCAGATCATCCTCGTGCTGTTCCCATGACCGACGAAGAAGATCGCCGCGGCAAGGGGGACGAGAGGCGCCACCCGAGCGAGAAGGACAAGACAGCGATGCCGCGGCGCGCGAGGGACTCCGGGCGGGTGCGCGCCGCGATCAGGAACGAGCTGGAGGAAGTCGCCGAGGACAGCGCGGCGAAGGAGGCCAGGCAAGGTGCAAAGCCGGCGCAGGAACAGGTCATCACGCTCGAAAACATCTCTCTCGCGTTCGAAGAGCCGATTCTCGAGAACGTCTCGTTCGACGCAAAGGCGGGCGAGACGGTCGTCGTCGTCGGCGAGTCCGGCACGGGGAAGTCGACGATTCTGAAGCTGTTGCTCCGCCTTCTCATTCCGGACAAGGGGAGGGTGCTCATCGACGGCGAGGACATCGTCGGCCTGACGTTCGACGATGCTCTCAAGGTCCGCCAGAAGATGGGCATGGTCTTCCAGGGTGCGGCCCTCTTCGATTCGATGACCGTCTACGAGAACGTCGCGTATCCGTTGCGCGAGCACACCGAACTGCTGGAGGACGAGATCGAGGCGCGCGTGCGCGAGAAGCTCCAGTTCGTCGATCTCGAGCCCGACAAGGTGATCGACCAGATGCCGTCGGAGCTCTCGGGCGGAATGAAGAAGCGCGTCGGCATCGCGCGCGGCCTCGCCAACAATCCGGAGATCATGCTCTACGACGAGCCGACGTCGGGCCTCGATCCGCTCACGACCGCCACAATTACTTACCTTATCATCAAGCTTCAGCGCGAGCTTGGCGTCACCAGTATCGTCGTTTCGCACGACATCAGATCGTCTTTCCGCATGGCGAGCAAGATCGTATTACTCGCCAATCGTCACGTTGAATTCTTCGGCACCCCCGAAGAGATGACCGGCAGCGATGATTCCTACATCCGCGAATTCCTGGGCGGATTTTGAACCTGTTCCGTGATATTTTCTAGCCGATGAAGCGATCGTCGTTCATAACCTGGGACCAGCTCAAGGTCGGAGCGCTGATACTCGTCGCGCTCGTGATCCTTGGCGTCGCCATTCTGAAACTGGGCAACGCCGGGAATCTGTTCGGAAAGCGCTATCGCCTGGTGGCCTACGTTGCCAGCGCCAGCGGTCTCCGCATTGGCGGCCCTGTTACGGTCGCGGGACAGCTAGCGGGCAGCATCAAAGACATCCAGTTCCTGCCGGTCGACGCCGATACGACGCGCAATCTCGAGTTGGTTGTGGAAGTCAATAGCGCCCTCAGGGAGCAGGTGCGTCAGGATTCGCGCGCGAAGATCAAGACGATGGGACTCCTCGGCGACAAGGTCTTCGACATCACCGTCGGCACGCCGAAGTATCGCGCGCTTCACGAGGGTGACACGCTCGTCATCGCCCCGTCAATCGACTACGAAGCCGTTGTGCAGCAGGCATCGGGCGCGATCAGCGAAGTCGTCCGACTCACGCGCGACTTGAGCACGGTCACCAGCAGCATCAACCGCGGAGAGGGAACACTCGGCCAGCTCGTTACCAACCGGCAGCTGTACGACCAGCTCAACGCCACGCTGTCGCGCACGAGCGCGCTGATGGCGAGACTCGAGAATCCGAGGGGAACGATCGGGCGGCTCTTCGACGATCCTTCGCTTTACAACAGTCTGAATCGCGCGGTCGCGTCGGCCGACACCGTGATCTCGCAGATCAATTCGGGCAGCGGGTCCGTCGGCAAGCTCCTTCGCGACGACACGCTCTACATTCACCTCAATAGCGTCGTCGCCCGCGCCGACTCGCTCGTGAGCGCGATGTCGAACGGAAATGGAACAATCAAGAAGCTGTTCACCGACCAGCAGCTGTACGACCAGCTCGTGAAGACTGTCACCGAGCTGAATAACATTCTCGTCGAAGTTCGTCGCGATCCGAGACGGTACACACCGGGGTTGATTCAGGTTAAGCTATTCTAGGCCTCCACAGCTTAACTTGGAATGTGATAAAGACGTACGAAATCGATGTCGCAGTCACCCGCGGGGATGGAACCGAGTCGGAACATCGAGTACACGCCGCCGTAGTCGGGGAGGGCGACGAGCTGCTCGGCACAGCGCGCGATGCAGACGCGTTCACCTTCTGGCGCTCCTGCGCCAAACCGTTCCAGGTCCTTCCATTTCTCGGCTCCGGCGGCTTCGATGCGCTCGGCTGGGGTGAAGAGCAACTCGCGGTGTCGTGCGCCTCTCACGGTGGGGAGCCGGAGCACGTCGCCATCGTCCAGAGAATGCTCCGCGACATTGGCCTCGAGGAAGGAGATCTCGCCTGCGGGCCCCACGATCCGTCCTCGCAGCGCGGCGCGAAGATCGTGCGCGAGTCGGGCGAGCGCCCGACCCGCGTCCACAACAATTGCTCCGGCAAGCACTCGGCGATGCTCGCCATGGCGCGTCAGAAGGGTTGGCCGACACGCGGCTACGAGGGACGCGATCACAACGTGCAGCGCGCGATTCTGCACGAGATCTCGCTCTGGACGGGCCTTCCATGCGGGAAGATCAAGCAGGCTGTGGATGGCTGTGGAGTCGTGGTTTTCGGAATGACGCTCGAGCGGATGGCGCGGGCCTACTCGCGCTTTGCCGTCGCCGCCGCTCGGGGCGAAGAGTACCCGCGCCGAGTGGTCAATGCGATGAGCAACCACCCATTTCTGGTCGGGGGCACCGATCGCTTCGATTCCGCTCTGATCGCCGAGACGAACGGCAGAGTGGTGTCGAAGGTTGGCGCGGAAGGTGTGCACTGTGCCCTCTTGACGGACCGTGGGATCGGGGTCGCGATCAAGGTCGAAGACGGAGCGCAGCGCGCGCAGGTGCCCGCTCTGCTTCGGTTGTTGCAGGAGCTCGGCGCGCTGCCCGATCCGTTGCCGCCCAAGCTCGCGGAGTTGACGCACAAGCCGGTGAAGAACACGCGAGGAGAGTCGGTGGGCGAGATAACCATGAGAGCGGACGTCGCGTGAACCGATGATGGGCGCCGACGGCTGATGACAACCGGAGCGGAAGCCCGGACTAGCGTTGCTCCACTCGAGGCCGGTCTCAGAAAACTGGTAAGGATCGCGGGCGCGATCGCCGGTTCGCCGGAGGGCCAAATGCGAGCCGTCATGTCCGACGCCATAGACGAAGTCGATCCAGTCGCGGTTGAGGAGATAATTCTTCAGTCCTACCTGTTCGCAGGATTCCCGCGCGCGCTGAACGCGGCGCGGGCGTGGCGGGCTGCATCGGGGCGACCGGCACCGGAGGCTGACCCGGACGCGTCGGGGGCAGACCTCGCCTTCTTGAGAGCGCGGGGAGAGGAGACGTGCGCAGTCGTGTACGGGGATCACTACGAAAAGCTGCGGCGGAACATTCGCGAGCTGCACCCGGCGCTGGACGAGTGGATGATCGTCGATGGGTACGGAAAGGTGCTGTCGCGGCCCGGCGTGGACCTTCGCACCCGGGAGCTGTGCGTCGTTGCCGCGTGCGCGGTGTCGGGGCAGCAGCGGCAGTTGCACTCGCACTTTCATGGGGCGCTCAATGCTGGCGCATCAGCCGGAGAAGTTGCAGCCGTGCTTGATGCGCTCACCGATTTGATCTCGAGGGATGATCTTGCGCGGTACAGACAGTTGCTGCAAAAGGTCGCGGCCGAGTAAATGTTTGTCTCGCTCGGATGTGAGTCAAATCGCCCCAATCCATACGCCGAGATACTGAGTGTTCATTGACCGCGTAGTAATCCGCGTCGAAGGGGGTACCGGTGGATCCGGCTGCACTTCCTTCCGAAGGGAGTGGCGCACCCCCATGGGCGGGCCGGACGGCGGCGACGGCGGCCGCGGCGGCAGCGTAATCGTCCGCGGCGACTCCAACCTCGCGACGCTCCTCGACTACACCTACCGCGACAAGTGGATCGCCGAGCGCGGCGAGCACGGCATGGGGTCGAACAAGAGCGGGCGGGCGGGCGCCGACACGTCATGCCGGTGCCGCCGGGAACGATTCTGCGCGACAACGAGACCAAAGAGATCCTCGCCGAGATCCTGGAGGACGGCCAGCAGGTGGTGATCGCGCCGGGCGGGCG
>CABEAZ010000246.1_pt1 | contig 14174 bp, 15 predicted proteins | sample 3132471 | NCBI WGS metagenome assembly CABEAZ01 (sample SAMEA5534345, study PRJEB31848) | metagenome | biome: tundra; feature: field; material: soil | place: USA | collected 2013-05 | depth 0.45 m | reverse complement strand
GTCGCGCACGAGGCGGCGTCACAGGCAGCGCGCGCGAACGCGGACGCTGCCGATCACTCCGCTTCGGTCGCAAGGCAGCACCAGCGGGCCGCCCGGGAGGCCGCTGAAGCACGGGCGTTGATCGAAAGACTGACCGAGCGCGTAGCAGCCACGATCACTCGAATCGAATCGATCGCGACGAGCGCCCGCGAGATCGAAGCCCGGATCGCGGAGCGCGAAGCCGCGGTCGCGGCAGCGCGCGAGATGCTCTCCAGCGCCGAGCACACGCAGGACGAAGCTCGGGAACAGCGCACCGCCAGCCAGATCCGGCGCGCTCAGGCGCAGGCACAACTCGAAGTAGCGTCGGACCGCGAGCGTCATCTGAGCGAGGAGTTCGCGTCGGCGACGGGCCGCCTCGAATCACTCCAGCTCGAGCTCACCACACTCTCGAGCGCAGATGCGCAGCTAACCGAACAGGTCTCCCACTGGCAAAGCGACCTCGACGCGCGGCACTCGACGCTCGAGGATGCAGAACAGAAGCTGGCCGACGCCGAGCGCTCCGTTCGCCACGTGGACGAGCGCCTCACGAGCGACGAACACGGTCTCGTCGAGATGCGCCGCCAGTCATCGGCATTGAGCGAAGAGCTGCACGCGGCGGAGCTCCGTTACACCGAGCTCTCGGGCCGCCGCGCGGCGATTCGCGAGCGACTGGAAGCAGAGTGGAAAAAGCCGGTCGATGAATTGCTCGCCGGAGCGGAATCGCTGGAGCTGGATGACGAAACGCTTCGCGCCGAGGCGGCGCTGGTCCGCGAGCAGCTGGACGCTCTCGGTCCCGTCAACCCGCTCGCGATCGAGGAGCACGAGGAAGAAACGAAGCGCCTCAGCTTCCTCACCACCCAGCGCGACGACCTCAACTCCGCGAAGAGCTCGCTTCAGCAGGCGATCCGCGAGATCGACACGACCGCTCGCGACCTCTTCCTTCAGACGTTCGTCCAGGTGCGGGAGAATTTCCGGAACATCTTCATGACGCTGTTCGGCGGCGGCGAGTGCGATCTGCGCCTGGAAAACCCGGAAAAGCCGCTCGAGGGCGACATTGAGATCCACGCCTCTCCGCGCGGCAAGCGTACGCAGAGAATCCACCTGCTCTCGAGCGGCGAGAAGGCGCTCGTCGCGCTCTCTCTCCTGTTCGGAATATTCCTCACCAAGCCGAGCCCGTTCTGCCTGCTCGACGAAGTGGATGCGCCGCTCGACGATCAGAACATCGGACACTTTGTCCGCATGCTCAACCGCTTCAAGACCAAGACGCAGTTCATCGTGATCACTCACAACCCGCGCACCACCACCGAGGCCGCGGACGCCGTATATGGCGTCACGATGCAGGAGCCCGGCGTATCGTCGCTGGTGAGCGTCCGCATGCGAGGCAGGACGGTCGACGAGACGATTTCACCCGCGCATCCCGCGCACACACCACAGCTGCACGACGAGCCCGCCGAAGCCGCCGACACAGCCCCAGTCATCGCGTAAATGCTAGTCGTCATGGCGCACGACGCGACGGCGAAAGACGTCGATCGCGTTGTCAGTATCATTAAGGAGCTGGGTTACGAGGCGAGACCGATGCCGGGCGCCCAGCGCACGGCCGTCGGCCTCGTCGGAAATGATGGACGCGTCGACGCGTCCCGGATCGAGGCGCTGGCCGGCGTCGCGCAAATCATCCACGTCACGCAGCCTTACAAGCAGGTCTCGCGCGAGTGGCGGTCGGAGAACACCATCGTCGAGCTCGCCCCTGGCGTCATGGTCGGCGGCGACAGCGTCGTCGTCATAGGGGGGCCCTGCTCCGTCGAATCGGAGGAGCAGATCCTTGCGGCGGCGCGCATTGTGAAGGCGGCCGGTGGGACGGCACTTAGAGGCGGCGCGTTCAAGCCGCGCAGCTCCCCGTATTCGTTCCAGGGGCTGGGCAAGAAAGGTCTCGAGCTTCTGGCGCGCGCGCGCGCGGCGACGGGACTTCCGATCGTCACCGAGGCGATGGATCCCGAAGGCGCGCACATCGTGGCCGAAGTCGCGGACTGCATTCAGATCGGCGCCCGCAACATGCAGAACTATTCGCTGCTCAAGACGGTCGGGAAAATGAAAAAGCCCGTGCTGTTGAAGCGCGGGATGGCGGCGACGATCAACGATCTGCTTTTAAGCGCTGAGTACATCCTGGCCGAGGGGAACGAGAACGTGATCCTGTGCGAGCGGGGAGTGCGGAGCTTCGATCCAGCCGCGCGCAACATGCTCGACCTGACCGCGATTCCAATCGTGCACCGACTCTCGCACCTGCCGATCATCGCCGATCCGAGCCATGGCACCGGGCTGCGCGACAAGGTGATTCCGATGGCGCGCGCAGCGGTCGCCGCTGGAGCGGACGGTGTGATGATCGAAGTGCACCCCGAGCCCGACCGCGCGTTGTCGGATGGCGCGCAGTCGCTTTATCCGGATCAGTTCACGCAGCTCGTGCGAGAGCTGCGCGCTGTCGCGGCCGCGATCGGCCGCAGCATTCCGCCCGCCAGAACAGGAACGGCATAAGCTCTGCCGGGTACCCTCTCACCATGAGAAAGCTCACGTACCTCGCGGCGATCGCGTTCGCCGCGGTTCCGCTCGCTGCACCTGCGCAGAACGCCGACGCGGTGATCGATCGCGCGGTTGCGGCCTACGCTCGCCTCAACAGCATGCGCGCGGAGTTCCGGCAGACTCTCACCAACCCGCTCACCGGCAGTTCGCAGACCACGAACGGAGTCATTCTTCGGAAGAAGCCGAATCTTCTCAGCATCAACTTCGACAGCGGCGACCGTGTTGCCGCCGATGGTTCTACGCTCTGGGTCTACCTCCCGAGCAGCGTCCCGGGCCAAGTGGTGCGGATGCCCTACACCGGCGGCAACGCAAGTTCGGTTGATCCGGCCGAGCAGTTTCTGAATTCGCCGCGCACGCGGTTTACGGTGACATCCTCAGGCACGGCCACGGTCGGAGGCAGAGCGACGCACTCCGTCACGCTCGTCCCCAGGCGCGCTAACGCGAATTTTACGAGCGCCAACGTGTGGATCGACGACAAAGACTCGAGCATCAGGCAGTTCGACGTCGAAACCGCCAGCGGATTGCAGCGGCACGTTGTCATCACGAGCTTCACGGCGAATCCGGTGCTGAGTACCTCGAGCTTCAGGTTTCCGATTCCCAAGGGCGCGAAGGTCGTGGACCAGGCCACTGGGATGGGATTTTAGGCGCGCCTGCGAAGGCATCCACAAATCTTACTTCCGCGACCGTAGAAGCCCGCTTACCGCGAGGAGCTTTTTAGCGTCCACGCCTCGCCTCCGCGCGATCTCGACAGCGGCAGCCGAGAGCGCCCGGTAAACCTCCGACGCCGCCCCGTGGCCCTGAAGCGCGCGCAGGTGCTTCCCCACCGTGTCGGCGTCTCCGCGCACGATCGGGCCAGTCAGCGCATCGTCGGGCAACGCCTGCTTCATGTTCGCGAGCGCTCCGATCATCAGGCTCTCCACCGCCTGGTACGCGCTCGCGTCCGGAATGCCGATATCGTGGAGAAGGTGCCCGGCTACAGATGCGAGCACCACCGGAAAGTTCGAGGAGATGACCGCCGCCGCATGGTAGGCGGGCTTCTTTCCGGGCGGAATCTCGAGCACACGCGCCCCAATATGACCGGCCAGGCGGCGTGACACGTTCTTCGCGGCGTTCTCACCATCGATTCCGATCCATCCCTTTCGCAGCAGCTCGGCGGAGACTTCCGGATCGCTGAACGGAACGAGCGGATGAAATGTCCCGCCTGGAAAACCGGCTTGCGTCAGCGCCTTGAGTCCGGCCGGCTCCGCGATCGCCGACGTGTGCAGGATCACACTGTCGCGTGCGATGCGGCCGTCGTTCGCCGCGACAATGACTTCCTCGATTGTCTCGTCGAGCTGCGGGTCGCGCACACACACAATCACGACATTCGCGCGCGCCGCATCGGCCGGAATGTTTCCGGTCGACGTGGCCACGCCCGACGGCCGCTTGCCGTGCATCCCCACAACGTCGACTCCCGATGCGCGAAAGGCGCGGAAAAGTCCGCGCCCCACGTGGCCGGGTCCGATGATGAAGACCCGTTCGGTCACTGTCCTCCTCCCGCTACGTCCAGGCTATCGGGGGCGGGAGCCGCTGGCGTCGCCCTTCGCAGGAGGTCGCGCTCGGACTTGGCGCCACGCGCGAGCTCCAGCGCCTTCTGAAGCGGTTTGTCTACCAATGCACGGCGCCGGAACTCGGCGTCGCTCCCGAATACGTAGCGAGCGATATCAAAACCGATCATGCGCGAGACGAGCGGCTCGGCCTCGTCGTAGACGCTGCGAGGTATTTCGACACCGCGGGCCTTCATCCTCTTCCAGACCTCTTCGCGCATTGCAGCCGTTACGGCGAAATCGTGCGTCGTGATTCCGCGCGCGCCTTTCAGAAACAGCGCGTAGTCCGTGACCGCATCCCTGAAATGACCGGCGTTTACGCCGAGTGCGCGAATGAAGATTCCTTCCGCAACTGGGGGCGTGCTATCGCCGGCGATGACGTCGGGCGTAATCCCTCCGCCGCCATAGACGGTGCGGCCGCCGTCGGTGCGGAATTTCTCGCGGATGGCGGCGAGCTGATCGTCCGACTCGTCGTCACTGGGGAGGCGCCGCGTGATGGAACGGCCAACGGGCGTGAACCAGCGCGCCGTCGTGATCTTGAGCCCGCCCTCGGGTCCGAACGAGATCACGCTCTGAGCGCTTCCCTTGCCGTACGTGGGGGTCCCGATGATCACCGCGCGATCGTGGTCCTGCAGCGCGCCGGCGACGATCTCGGCCGCGCTCGCACTCCGCCCATCGACGAGCACGAGAAGCGGAAGCTGTGGCCACCGCTGTTGGGCGGTGTCCGCATACTCGCCGTTCGCTTCTGGGACGCGTCCACGGATGCTCACGATCTTCTGTCCCGGATCGAGGAAGAGATCCGACACCTTCACGCCCTGAGTCAGCAATCCGCCCGGATTCGTCCGCATGTCGAGCACGAGCGTCTTCATTCCACGCGCGAGGAGACTCGTTATCGCGCCGTTCAGCTCCTTGGCGGTGGAATCGCTGAACGCCTTGAGATCGATGTAGCCGACGCCATCATTCAGCATCGACGTCCTGCGCACAGCGCTCTGGTGGATCGACGTGCGTTGCAGCCTCAGCTCGATCGGTATGGAGATCCCCGGACGCTCGAGCTTGAGCGTGACGAAAGTGCCCGGATTCCCGCGCAGCAGCCTAGCCGCTTCCTCATTCGTCCAGCCCTTCGTTTGCTTTCCGGCGATCTCGATGATTCGATCTCCCGGCTGGATTCCAGCACGCTCCGCTGGTCCTCCCGCTATGGGAGTTACGACAATCAGCCAGCCGTCACGCAGGTCCACCTCCAACCCCAACCCCGCGTAGTTCCCTGATGTGGTCTCGTTGAGCCGCGCAAACCGGTCGGGTGGGAGGAATGTGGAGTACGGATCCTTCAACTCGTACAGCATTCCATCCACCGACTTGCGGTACAACGCCGAGTCGCCAACTGCGTCGACGTAGTCGTTCTGCACGCGCCGGAACACGCTCTCGAAGAGCTTAGCCCCTTCGAAGGCGGTAAACGTTCCCATGCGCGCGCCACGCTGCAGCAACCACCCCCCGGTTACGAGCGAGCCGAGCAGTGTGCCCGCGACGATCACCGTACGCGCGCGGGCGGAGGAGCTATCGAGCTTGAGTTTCATACAGTCCTCTAACTCTTGATGCTGCCAAAAGGTTGCTGGAACGCGGCGGAGAGCGCCGAGATGATGCGCTTTTGCACCGTTATCTCGTCACCAGTGCCATCTATCAACTTGATTGGTCCGCACTCGGGATGGGAGTCCTGCCACTTCTTATCCGCGAACTGGCGGAAGGCGCTCGTGACGCGCTGGTGAAAATCGTCGCCGGATCTCTCCATCCTGTCGCGAGCGCCACGCGCATCGGCGCGGCCGAGGCCTTCGGCGGCCGGCACGTCGAGGAGGAGGGTGAGATCCGGAACGAGGCCGGCTGTCGCCAGGCGGTTGGCGGCGCGTATATCGGGCTCGGGCAGTCCGCGGCCGAAGATCTGATACGCATAGGTCGACAGAAAAAATCGGTCGAGCAGAACCACCTTTCCCGCTGTGAGCGACGGCAAGATCTCACGCGCGATCAGCTCCGCGCGCGATGCCATGAACAGTAGTGCCTCCGCGGCATCGGTGATCTCGTGCTCGCGATGGAGCAGGATCTCCCTGATGGCGTCGCCGACGGGAGTGCCGCCCGGCTCGCGCAGCGACATGCAGGAGATGCGCGCGGCCGTCAGACGCTCCGCCAGCAGACGGATCTGCGTGCTCTTCCCCGCGCCCTCGGCTCCTTCGAAAACAATGAGCTTTCCGCGCGCCATACTCAGCCGAGCGTGATGATCGGGCTCGCCGCGCCCCTTTTCATTCCGTCCATGATCCACTGATTCACGCGCAGCATCAGCTTGTCGAAGTTCTCCTGCGCCGAGACGGCGCGCTGGTAAGCCGCCTGCGCCTGGATCTTCTCGAGCATGCTGTCGAGCTGCTGCTCCATCTCCGGGGTGGGATTCTCACCGCGCTGGATCAGCTGCTGCGCTTCTGCGCGCAGCTTTTCCATCTGCTGAAGGAGTACGACGGCGTCACGATCGTCGTTGAGCGCTTCGCTCGACCGTTTGAGCGCCTGGTATTCGGGACTCTGGCCGATCAGCCGGCCCAGCTCCTTCCCTTTTTCTTCCAGCATCGTTTCTCCTTTCTGGCCTGGAGCGGGCTAGACGCGCCGCGCGAATACGAAGCGCTCGCGGCCGGTGAGGTCGAGCTGAACTTCGATCTCGGCGTACCGCCCATCAACCGCAATCATCTCCGCCACGGTTCCCGCGCGGACGGTATCGACCTCGAGCGCGAGGAATCCACCGCGCACCAGCGCGTCCGGCGCCTGCCTGACAAGCTCACGAGTAACCGACAATCCGTCCTGCGCACACAAGAGCGCCAGGCTCGGCTCCCAGTCGCGAACATCCGGGGGCAGCTCGGCGATCTCGGCAAAGCTGATGTACGGCGGATTGCAGACGATCGCATCGAGTTTCTCGCCACGCAGAGGGGCAAGCAGCGAGCCGTGACGGAACTCGACCGGCGATTTCAGAGCCTTGGAAAATGATGCCGCGTTGGCGGCGGCGACGTTGATCGCATCGAGCGAGACATCGGTGGCGAAGACGCGGTCAAATTCCGCCTCGAACGCCAGTGAAAGCGCGATCGCGCCCGAGCCCGTTCCGATGTCGGCGATGGTGCGCGTCTTTGGCGTGCAGCGCTCGAGCACGCGATCGACCAGCACTTCGGTTTCGACGCGCGGGATCAGCACGCGCTCGTCGACGTCGAGCGTGAGGTGCCTGAATGACGCGCGTCCGACCGCGTAGGCGAGGGGCATTCCGCCCGCGCGCTTCATCGCAGCACGAATCACCGATCGTGCGACCTGCGGGGACGCATCGGCGACGGCATTTGCCGCGGCCCAGAATTTCGGCACGTCGAGGACGGCAGCGACGATCTCGCGGGCTTCGCGCTGCGCCTCAGCCACGCCTTCCGACTCGAGCATCGCCGTACACCCAGCCAGTAAATCGCCGATGGTGCCGATGGGCAGCGTGGTCACGAAGAACGGCGTGCCGCTCTTACTCACCGAGCTTTTCCTCCACGTCCGCGATCTTGAGCGCGTCGATGAATGGATCGATGTCTCCGCCGAGCACCTTCGTCAGCTCGTGAAGCGTGAGGTTGATGCGATGATCAGTGACGCGGTTCTGCGGGTAGTTGTACGTCCGGATTTTTGCCGAGCGATCGCCGGTGCCGACCTGCGTCTTGCGCAGGCGGGAGCGTGAGGCTTCCTGCTCCGCAATCCTGGAATAGAGCAGTCGCGCGCGCAACACTTCCATCGCCTTGAGCTTGTTCTGGAGCTGCGACTTCTGGTCCTGCTGGCTCACCACGATTCCGCTGGGAATGTGCGTGATGCGGACGGCGGAGTCCGTAGTGTTCACGCTCTGCCCGCCGGGGCCGGAGGAGCGAAAGACATCGATGCGCAGATCCTTGTCCTCGATCTTGAGATCAATTTCCTCGGCTTCGGGAAGGACGGCGACGGTGGCGGCTGAGGTGTGAATGCGGCCCTGACTCTCGGTGACGGGAACGCGCTGCACGCGGTGGACTCCCGACTCCCAGCGCATTACGCCGAAGGCACCCTCGCCTTTGACCTTGAATATCGCTTCCTTCACGCCGCCGAGGGTGCCGTCGGACTGCGATATGACTTCGATGCGCCAGCGCCGGCCCTCGGCGAAGCGCGTGTACATGCGGAGGAGATCGGCGGCGAATAATGCGGCCTCGTCACCGCCGGTGCCACCCCTGATCTCGACGATCGCAGGGCGGTCGTCGAGCGGGTCATGGGGAAGGAGGGCGGGTTTTATCTGCTCGAGCAGCGCGCCGATCGATTTCTCGAGGCGCGCTGCCTCGGCTTTTGCTTCCGTTGCCATCTCGGGGTCATCAGAGTCGGCGAGCTCTCGCGTTTCAGCGAGCTCCTGCTCGTATCTCTGGAGCTTGTTCCCCATTTCGACCAGCGCCTGTAGATGTCGGTGCTCCCGGCCCAGCGCAGCCATGCGCTGCTGGTCCCTTACAGTCTTCGGATCGGAGAGTTCTCGCTCTACCTCAGAGGCACGCTCAATGGCGTCCCTGAGCCGGTCTCGGAGACTCAGGTTTCGGTGCTAGGCGCAGCTGCCGGCTTGCCGTACTTCTGACGGAAGCGCTCGACGCGTCCCGCGGTATCGACGAGCTTCTGCTTGCCCGTGAAGAAGGGGTGGCAGTTGGCGCAGATGTCGGTGTGAATCTCCGCCTGGGTGGAACGGGTCTGGTATGTATTACCGCAGGCGCAACGTACGGTTGCGGTGGCGTACACTGGATGGATATCGGGCTTCATGGGACTGTCTCGGAAGATTCTTGGGTAGCTGTGAAGTATATCTAAATCGGACCCCTCAAACAAGTTAGCCGTTCAGCTGGTAGTGTCCCCTTTCTAATGTAACAGTTTTGTGGGGCTCATAAGCGCCAGTAAATCTTCGACCGTCCAAACGTGATCGGTCAGCCCTGACGCCATCGCGGGTGTCGTCTTAATCCCGTTCGCCGCTTTGGTCAGCGTCGTGTGAGCGCGGCAATAATTGTAGAACATGAAATGCAAGCTGACTGCGTGAGCGTGATTCTCGGCCTTCTTTGAAAATGCGTTCGTCAGTCTGGTGAAGCGCCGCATCTGCATCCGCATCGTGAGATTCGATCTCTCGACGTAGGATGTTGACACCAAATCCATATCGGGGCTTCCCATGATCGGACTCTTTATACTCCCGGTGCAGACAGCGGGAGAGTAGCGGCGCTTTCTCTCATCTTCGGGAATATCGCCGTAGGTCTTTACGAGCTGAGCGAAATCAGCGCCCGCCCAACCGAAAGCGTTTTCAATCGCGCTGATATAGCTGAAAGACCCGTCAGTAGTGATCTGCACACGGTTAGCGAGGCGCGACGCTACATCCTGAATAAACTTCTCGCATGATGCGCCACTACGGGGGCCGACGAGCCATGACACCATGAGCTTTGTGTCTGCATCAATCGCGGTGAATGTCCAGAGATCGCCCTGGCCCGCCTTCGTCGCGTTCTTCTTCTTCGATCCACAGAACGACCATATCTCGTCGCACTCGATGCGCTTGCACGGAAGATTCTTGAGCGCGTGGTACTGATAGATCGAGCAGAACTCTCCGATCTCAACGAGCAAGCGGAGTACGGTGTCTTTATCTACGCCACTCATACGAGCAACGGCGCGAATTGAACCACCTTCAACAAGACCGCGAATCACAGCGGCGCGACGATCTAGGCTTAGTTTGTTCATGGACGTAATATGCTTGAGCGCCTAAGCATTGTCAAGGGGCAAGCCATAGGCCCGAGTCTGCGGCAGACCCGATAAACCTTGACGGATGTAGCTGGGATGGGTATCTTCAACCCGCTACCCGCAAGGGTCGCGTACAACTGAATCCGCCGGGCGGGGCACGATCCCGCAACATCCCGATTAGTAGTCGGGTACTCTATCCAGTTGAGTTACCGGCGGTACTTCTCCGACGCCGCAGGGGTGCCTCCCTGCGGCGTTCGGCTTCTTACGGCAGTGTCTTTAGCAATTCGTTGGCGATCTCCCTCGCCCGCACAAGCCCCGGATTCGTGAGGCGATACTTCACCCCCCGCCGTTGGCCGGCACGAAGCACGTTGACGTCCAAATGATCTCCCCAGTTTCGATCCATCCGCTCGACGCTCAAGCCAGAGAGCTTCAGACCGTCCGTGATCTGCTGGCCGGTGACAGTCTCCAACTGATTAAAGGTTCTCTGCCCCAGCAGTACCAGTAGCGCCGCGTCGGCTGCGCGTTGAGCGCCGTTGGGTAGCACCGTGAGCGAGACGACACGGGCGTCGTGATGGAATAGCCTCTCATAGTCAGAACGCTTCGCCTCCAGCTCCGGTAGCGCCGCTGATGACGGCTGTGTTCCTGGGGGTGCTGGTGGGGGACTGGGCGCGACGGGGATTACGCCACTCGGACTGGCAATCAACTCACGCCACAGCGAAAACTGACGCTCGACGCTTTCCTGTTCGCCCTCGGCCTCGAACTCGTGCGGGCCTACTTTCAACTTCAATCGAAACGGCTCCATGGGTGCCTCCATAGGTATGGAGACAATCTAGCCGCAAAACCTATTTTACGTCAAGGGGCAAATCTTTTTACGGCAGCCTACTCTCGGTCGGGGGTGCCCCATCGTGCTAGGGCCGCTTTCGCAGCGATCTCCTTTCGGCGTTCTGGGGAGAGCTTATCGGCGCGGGCCTTCCCACCCTTGGCTCCGCCCAGACGGCCTAGGGCCACGGCGGCAGGGTTCTTACGCTTTGGCTTCTCAATCTCGCCCGTGGCTTCCGCTACTACGCGGTGGGCAGTCTGGTTTACGTCCTCTTTCTTCCTTGAGCGCTTAGGCATACTCAAGTATAATGGTGAGGTGAAGCTAAACCAAGGTCTTTCCGAACACCCGGACCACGCACGCTATGTGGCGAACATTATCGCGCAATGGAACGCGACAGAGGACGTTGCCACAAGATTGCTGAGTGTATTCGTTGGTGCCGACTTCTTTACCGCCGCACAGCTATTCGCAGGGGTAGCGAGCGGACGACGACTAGAGATTCTCGCGGTTTCCGGAAGGCGTTTCCTAGCCGATCAGCCGCTCTTGAGTGAGTTCGACGCACTCATGATTGATCTCGGTGAGCGGCTGGCCAAACGAAACGACTACGCCCACGCCCTATACGGCGTTGATGACGCCGGTAGGCTGACCATTCTTAGACGAAAGTTCGAGTTGACCAAACCCGCCAGAGCCGAAAGCGTGCTACCGCTCAGCGAACTCGAATCCGAATGGTTGGGTTGCATTGCGACGTTCAATCGTGCAATCCGCTTTTATGGTCCGCTCTGGGCGTCATTGTCCCCGGAGCATACTCAAGCATTGCAGAGAACATGGCTAATACAAGACGGTTCCAGTCGGCATAGGATGGAAGTCGCCCGTCGTAGCGATCCACCTCGTCCTGAAGAACCTCCTTCCCCGCCTCAAGCATCGCCTGAGTGACTTTGTAACTATTCAAAGACGGACACCCCCGTTCAGCTGGCAGTGGGTCTGCTTGGCAACTGCTGGGAGCAGTCGCCGCGCGAAGCACACGGCGCAGATGCCTGAACTATGCCCCCCCGGGCCGCGACGGACCTCTAGAACGAGGCCTTGGCGGGTAGCTGTGGCTCGGCCACGTACTTCACCGGAATTTGGCCGGTGAGCGCGCGCAGCCACGCATGAATGTCCTGCACCTGCGTCGCGGTGAGGGCCACGCCCAACTGGTAGCGACCCATCATCACGATCGCCGAATCGAGCGAGCCCACCGATCCGTCGCTGAAATAGGGACTGGTCTTCTCGACGTTGCGCAGCGTGGGCACCTTGAACACGTACCGATCGCCGGGCGCCTTGGTTACCGCGATCCGCCCGCTGTCTGCGGTGGCCGGCCACGGGTGCACCAAGCCCGCCTTCTGGAACGTCTGGCCGCCCACGTACGCGCCCGCGTGGCACGCCGTGCACCCCGCGGCGATGAACGTCCTCACGCCGCGCTTCTCCTGCACCGTGAGCGCCGCGGTATCGCCCTTGAGGAACGCGTCCCAGCGGCTCGGCGTCACCAGGCCGCGCTCGAACGCCCCGATGGCGCGCCCCACGTTGTCATAGGTGATCGGATTGGACTCGCCCGGGAACGCGGACGCGAAGGCGGTGCGATACTTCGCAGACGTCTTGAGGTGTTCCAGCACCGCGCCCGCCTCCGGCATTCCCATTTCGGCCGGATTGAGGATCGGCCCCTTGGCCTGCTCCTCGACGTTGGGGGCGCGGCCGTCCCAGAACTGCGCCACCTGTCCCGCCGCATTGTACACGGTGTTCGAATTGCGCGAGCCTTCCTGTCCCTTGTGGCCGAAGCTCACCCGACGTCCGTCGGCGCCGTAGCCATTGAGCGCGTGGCAGGAATTGCACGACACGTCGTGCCCGTCGGACAACAGCGTCTCGTAGTACAGCGTCCGGCCGAGCGCGATTTCGGCGTCGCTCGGCGTTTGGCCGGGCGCGTCCATCCGTGCCGGCAACGACGCGAACATCGCCAATTCGTTGGGGGTGAGTTGCGCGTCCTGTACCGCGGGGATCAAGCGGTCTTCCGTCGCCGCCTTGCCTGCCTGTCCGGATTCCCGGCGGGTTGCGCACGCCGTCGCCACGAGGAGTGTGGCGCCGAGCGTCGCGAGTCGAATCGCACGCATAACGGGCCTCCTGAGTTGTCATCGGTGAGTAACAAGGTATTTGTTGAAGCATGCGTCATGCCGCGGCGAGGGTCAAGGTTGCTGTCGCCTGGGTACTGGTTATACCAGTGCCGTCGCATGATGATGACGATGGGCAGTACGATGATCCGGCATCCCTCCCGGTTGATCTAACCCAACGTCACGACTCAAAGACGGACACCGCCGTTGAGCGGGCGTTGGAGTCATTTTGTCGCAACGCCGTTGAGCGCCTACACCAATGGCAGCGCAGAGTCGCTAAGCTAATCCGCGTAAAAGATCGAGCTGTAGAAGTGGATTTGAGGACCCTGAAGGTGCGCGTTTGCTAGGATTCCTGTTCAAGATGCATCTTACGGAGATGAAAGCACGAACGCTAATCGCCGTGCTGTCCCTGGCCAGCGCACGGGGACTGCCCCTCTACGCGCAGGCAGCTCAACCGTCTGCTCCCCCACCGATTGCGTCAGCTCCATCGACCGAACCGGGTTCCAACCTCACGGTTTATCTGCTCACGTTCGGTTGGGGCGACGTCTCATGGGAGCGCTTCGGACACAACGCGATCTGGATAAAGGATCGCGCACGCGGAACCGACACTACCTACAACTGGGGAATGTTCGATTTTGCGCAGCCCAACTTCGTCTGGCGGTTCGTTACAGGCGACACGCGGTATTGGATGCAGGCGTTCGGTCTCGACGTCATGCTGGCGGAGTACAAGCGGGAGAATCGCTCCGTCCTCGCGCAGGAGCTCAACCTCACTCCCGCTCAGCGACTCAAGCTGCAACAGTTCGTGCAGTGGAACGCACAACCGCAAAACAAGTTTTACCGCTACGACTACTATCGCGACAACTGCTCGACGCGTCTTCGCGACGCAATCGATCACGCGCTGAGCGGGCAGCTCCAGACAGCTACCGTGTCGCGAATGACATCGCGAACGTATCGCTCGCACACGCAGCGCCTCATGACGGGCGACATCCCGCTATACACCGGCGTCACGCTCTCCCTTGCGGCTCGCGCCGACAAGCCGATCTCTGTGTGGGAGGAGATGTTCCTGCCGGTACGCATGGCCAACGATCTCCGAACGGTCAGCATTACTGACAGCACCGGCGCGCAGATTCCACTGGTGAGGTCGGAGATGGCGATGTACACCGCCGGGCGTCCCCCGGAGCCGGCGGCGCCTCCCTACTATCTCCCGTTGTTCGTGGCTGTCGGAATCATCTTCGCCGCCGCGTTGGTAATTCTGGTGAGAAGCGCGGAAGGGGGATCCAGGCTCGCCAT
>CABEAZ010000240.1_pt1 | contig 14461 bp, 10 predicted proteins | sample 3132471 | NCBI WGS metagenome assembly CABEAZ01 (sample SAMEA5534345, study PRJEB31848) | metagenome | biome: tundra; feature: field; material: soil | place: USA | collected 2013-05 | depth 0.45 m | reverse complement strand
CCCGGACTTGTAACAGTGGAGCGCTCTTTGGTCGTAAACTAGGCCCTCGAGCGCTAGCTAACGAACGTTGCAGCTGACAAGCACTTTTCGGATGCGGCTTCGTCGCAACGGTGATACTGTGCTTGCAGCTGAACTAAGGCGTTAGGCGCACCTCTATGCTACAAGCGAAATGAGAAAGTCGTTGCGCGTCGCGCTTTGTGCACTGCTCTTAGCTCCTTTCGGTGCCGAGGCACAACAGCTCGACTCTTCGCGGTTAGGCATCCTGGCCCTCGCGGTCGGCTCAGAAGTTCGCCTCTCGACTCCCGCGTCGGGTCGCATTGAGGGACGGCTTTTGGAAGTCAGCTCTGAAATGCTTCGTATCGATCAGTCAGCAGGACCGCGCACTGTGTCGTTTTCTAGTCGTGACACTCTCTGGGTTAGAGAACCGCTCGGATGGACGGCAGCAAAGTTCGGAGCGGCCGCTGGGCTGGCCGGCGCTGGCGGACTTCTTCTGTTCTTCAGAAGCATGTGTGGGGCTGGTGATGACCCGTGCACGGGGTTCACGCGTGGTGCCTTGGTTCTTGGTGCAGGGGGCATTGTGTTTGGGGCCGGCGCAGGACTCGTCGCGGGCCAATTGATTAACCATTGGGTGAGAAGGACTCCTTGAACGCGACTGGGCGCCTAACGAACGTTGCAGCAGACGGGCGTTACCAAGTCGTTGGGTTGTGTGCGATGATAGAAGAATCGCCCGCAGCTGAACTAAGGCGTTAGGTAGCCACACAATTTCATAGCGAGGCCAGACGGTGCGAATCGAATTGGGTCTGAGGACAGTTGCCGCCAGCGCTGCTTTTTTTGTCTGCACTAACGAGGGAGCGATGAGTCAAGCGCCATCGCAGACAGGTCACTATCCCATGAATGATATCGCCGTCACTTTGGCCTCCGGCACCGTCGTTCGAATCCGAAACGTAGTGGTCTTTCGGAGTCAGAATGGCAGTGGACTCGCCGTCTATATCGAAACACCCACGCCTTCGACTGAGCCCGACCGTCTTGCTTTAGAGGCGAAGGAAGTTGCCGGCCTCCAGGTAAAGTCTCCGACGATCGGCAATCTTACGAGTGTGCGCGTTGCTGTATGCCGCACCAGTGGCTGTTTGGAGATGCGAGAGAAGCCACAGGAGATGTTTTTGTTTGTCCGCAAGTCGGACGGGTCTTTGGAAGCTGCGAAGCAGCCTTCTGCGGCGGCGGTAGTTGCTGATGCCGCAATGATGCGAATCACCAGCTTATTTGTGGGCGAATGGCACGAACCAGTGTGCGGGTCCAAACCGCCTCAGGGCGGGTTTATCTGGGTCGAGGGAGGGGATTACTGCGAGTGGATGACTCCCACTCGAGGTCAAATCGTTGCTCAGCGAGATGAACAGCACCGTGTGCACTTAGTTACGATGAATAGGCAAACCAACAACGAGGCGCACGCGCGCGAGATTTTGGATTCTCTTGTAACTGCTCTCCGATCTTTCGGGTTAAGTGAGCAAGAGTGCGCGCCGGGGTCGAGTCCAGCGGGCGCGGTTCGATCGTGGCTCTACGAAGACCGAGGGGATCTCCTTGTTCACATCTCAGAGATCACGCCCCCGACGGGTCCGCCTCGGTTGTTGGCCGTCGCAGTGGATATTCCTGGTGCGTTTCCTCGCGCCCTGTGTCATTAACGGGCCTCTGGACCCTGACACGCCACCTAGCTCTCCGACTACGACAGGCGCGCTTTCTAACGAACGTTGCAGCTGACAAGCACTTTTCGGATGCGGCTTCGCCGCGATGGTGGTAGTGTGCTTGCACCTGAACTAAGGCGTTAGGCGTCGCAGAAGGATCCTAGTCGCGCGACGTCGGGCCGCCGACGCGCCGGAGCGCGTGCCGGCGATTCGGCTCCTTTTGTAGCGTCGCGCGATACTCCGCGCTCGCCTCGGCGGGCCGCTTGAGCTCCATGAGCATATCGCCGAGCAGCTCGCGCGCCGGCGCCAGCGGCCCCGGAGTCACAGCGCTCTTCTCGGTCGCGTCCTCACGCGTGGTGGCTTCGCGCATGACCATCAGAGCATCGTTCTCCCGGTGCTCGGCGAGATCGAGCCAGGCCTGGGCGGCGAGATGTTGGATGGCCACCTGCTCCGCCCAATATGCTTCCCCCGTCGCGCTCAACCGTTGCTGAATCGCCGCCAACGAATCGGTCGCCGCCTTTGCCTTTGCGAGATCGCCGGTGTGCGACGCGCCGAGTGCGCGCGCGAAGTATGTCATCGCCTCCGTGTACGGATAGGCGCTCGCTTTCGGCTCGAGCGCGGCGGCTTCTGCCCAAGCGCTCCGCTCCAGCGCCCAGCGCGCCGGAATCGCTGCGAGTGCGAACACACCCGCGGAACCGGGCGCAGCGCCGGTGATCGCGTTGGGGTCGAAGCGCGCCGCGAGTGCCGGCAGTCCGTCGAGAATCGCTTTCGCGGCGGACTCCTTTCCCATCTGCAGATAGGCGTACATGGCGTAGTCGGCGGCGTGCAACGCTTCTGCGATGGAGCCACTGCTCAGCGCCACCTTCATCGACCGATTGTTCGCGTCGACTGATTCCTGCCACATGCCGACCCGGGTAAACGTGTGCGAGGGCATATGCAGCGCGTGCGCGGCGGACGGCGCGATGATCGCATAGCGCTGCGCGGCCGCTCGCGCCTTGTCAGCGAGTGCCGGATAGTCGTAGGTGTGAATGATGTAATGCGCAAGCCCAGGGTGATTCGGCTGCTTCGCCCAGAGCGGCTCGAGAATACTGCCCGCCTTCAGCTGATTCGCGTATGTCTTGTCGGTCGGCGGCGCCGACGCGACGAGCGAGATCGCGTAGAAGATCATGGCTTCGGTGTCCGCTGGTTGTCTCATCACGAGCTCGTTCATCGCGCGCTCGTACGCGACGACGCGCGTCTGCTGATTCGTGTGCTCGAAGTCGTCATACAGCCGGCTGACGGCGTGAATGTAGCCGCGCTCACGCTCGGACGCGCGAACGCCGAGCCGCATCGCCGCGTCAACGGCCTGCTTGCCTTGCTGTAGTTGCACGACCGACCGGTTTCCAGGCGCCATGGGATTGCTCCATCGACTGAGCGCGATCCCCCAGTCCGCCATCGCGCACGTGGAGTCGGCGGCGAGCACTTCATTGAATGCCCGGATCGACGCGCCGAATTCGAAGGAGTGCAGCAGCGCAACGGCGCGATCGAACTGCGGCGTGACTGCGGGGCTGCACGACGTCGCGAAGTGAACGGTGCCCAACTTTTCAGTCGGCACGTCCTGGGGATGTGCCTGCTCCTGCGGATACGCGGCGAACGCGGGAAGTGTGAGAAGAACCGCGGCGGCGGCGACAGATACTCGTCTCGTGTGCGCTCCTTGTTGGCTCATTGTGCGGCGCGGGAGCGCGGACGGCAAGTCCTTGCTCATGTGGGATCCTCACCCATGGGGCCTGTCGGAGTCCCTGCACTGACGCCTAACGTACATTGCAGCTGGCAAGCACTTTTCGGAGTGTTCGCCCTGCCCGCCGACCACGTGCATGCATGGCGACTAGCGGCGTGGATGGTCAGCGGCGTCGCATCGCTCGACGGCGGTTCACGTAGCTGTGGCAGTCGCGATCGGGGCATTCGCTCTTGCAGCCGCCGGGATGATTCATTCGCTGTCGACGGCATCAACGATTCGGCCCGCGTGGCTCCTTGCCCTTTTGATCTGGCCGGCCGTCACGGCTGTTCCGGCGTTTCTTGGTGCCCTCGTGGCAGGGGCAGTGCTACAGCGCCTTCCGCAAAGCGCCGACGCCGAATAGCTGTCGTATGGTATTGTTGCTGCCTACCGCGTAATTCGCCATTTCACGCGTCCCCCGAGCGGATCGGACACGAGGCGCGTACCATCCACACGGAGCGACTGGACTCCCCCACCCGGAAGCGCAAAGCTTCCCTCCGAAATTCCGCCGTCAGTGCTGAAGACGCGCAGCTGGACATCATTCCAGTTCATGGCTGACGTGCTTTGCGCCACGGCCAGGTGCGGCAGAATGGTGTGGTTTTTCACCAGCAACACTATCGGGATGGGGCCCGCCGTCATCTCGTGCCAGCGGCCACCCTCGTACGCGCGACCCGTCTGATAGTCGATCCACGTTCCGGGCGGGAGGTACACGCGCCGGCTAGTCGTCTCCTCGAACAGCGGGGCCACGAGCAGGCTGGAGCCGAACATGTACTCGTCCTCGACCAGCCACGAGGTCGGGTCATCGGGATGCTCGAAGAACAGCGTGCGCAGCATCGGCCATCCATGCGCGGACGATATCTGTGCCTGCGCATAGATGTAGGGCATCAGCGTGTACTTGAGTTCCACGGCGCGCCGAAAATCGGTTACCAGCGCCTCGTCGTACTCCCACGGCTCGCGTGGCGGCGCACCGTGTGTGCGCGTGTGCGACGTGAGCACGCCGAACGCCAGCCATCGCCGATAGAGATCACGTGGTGCCCGGTCGACGAATCCGCCGACGTCGTGACTCCAGTACGTGAAGCCGGACATTCCGAATGAAAGACCCGCCCGGAGCGACGCGGCCATCGCCGAGTTGGTGTTCTCGGCGTCGCCTCCCCAGTGGAGTGGATACCGCTGGCTCCCCGCCCATGCGCTGCGCGCCCAGATGATACCTTCGCCAGTCTTCTCCTTGGTGAGATCGAAGACTGCGGCATTGTACCGCAGGGGGTAGAGGTTGTGCTCGTACCAACCGGTGCGGCCGGAGTGATACAGTCCCTCCACCGGCGCGTTCTCGCCGAAGTCAGCCTTGATTGCGCCGACGCCCATGTCGAACAGCGGGCCCAGCTTTGAGCGATACCACGCGACGGCGGCAGGATTGCTGAAGTCCACGACCGCGTCGTCGGCCGTGGGGCGCCCGCCCTGATCGCGCACGGTGAGCCCCTGATCGATCAGCTCGCGCGACAGCGAATTCTTTGGAGTGAAGTAGGTGTACTGCCAGAGACTGACGTGAAATCCGTCCTTCCGGAGGTCCCTGATCATCGCGGCGGGATTGGCGAAGCGCGTCTTCGAGAATTGGTAGTCGCTGCGCCAGTCGGTCTCGAACCAGCCGGTGTCGAGGTGAAGCACGTCCGCCGGGATGCGGTACTGGCGCAGCTTGGCCGCCACGTCTCGTACCTCTGCCTCCGACTTGTACGTGATGCGGCTCATCCAGAGCCCAAACGACCAGAGCGGTGGCACCGGGCTTCGGCCGGTGACGGCCGTGTATTCCGACAGCAGATCCTTCGGCTCGCCGATGAAGATGAACAGGTCGAGCAGCTCGTCGCCCGAGTAGATCGTGTTATGCGAGTCGAACTCGGCGCCCACGTCGAAGGTGACCGGCGCGCTGGTGTGGACGAACATCGCGTAGCCGCGACTGCTCAGAAAAAACGGAACGGCCTTGTACTGGAGCGGGCTCTGCGCGCCCATCGCGTCGCGAATGAAGGCGATCACCCGCTGTCCGCGCTTGTTCAGCCGCGTGAACGACTCACCGAATCCATAGATCTTCTCGTCCGGCGCGAGCTCGAAGGTAGCGGCCGTGCTCCGCCCGATGTCGCGCGAGCGGCGCACGAAGGAGAAGGGGACGTACGGCGTGAAGGACCGGGGCTGATTGAAATGCTGCGTCCGTGTGAGCAGAGCGCCGCGCGCATCGTAGAGCTCGATGCTCCACGGATTCCGCGTGATGCGCACTCGCCCGTATGCGCTGGTGTAGGTGATGGCGCTGTCTGTCGCCTGCGCGCGCCACGACGTATCGCGCGGGACGGGGCCCGCCAACATGAGCGACGGCTCGCCTTGCATCACGGCCGGCGGCAGGTCGCGTGTGCTGAAGCGCAGCCGCAGGGTGCGCGGGCTCACGAACGAGATGTCGAACGGCAGCGCCGGATCGCGGTCGTACTCCGTGCCCGGGAACTCGGTGGACGTCGCCCGCGTGAAGCCGACGTCGATCTTGTTGAAGTTGAGCGACGGCTGGAGCGTGTATCGGTCCCATTGCAGTGTGCCGCGCCCGGTCGCGACGTCGAACGCGGTGAGACGGCTGGCGGCGAAAAGCGTTTGATTCGGCTTACGGAAGTCGAGCGCGACGTCGACGATGTCGCCGAGATTCTGCGCGGCGGCATCAGCGGGGCAAGTCGCCGCGACGAACGAGATGGCCACGATGGCGGCCCGGAGGAGGATCGCGCTGGCCATGGGTGGACGAAGATGGCACAGGCGGCGTGGCTGTCAACCCGGGCTACCCTCGTCGTCGGGCCTGTGCGGTCCGCGCCGACGTCGGCCGGCTGTAGCCCGGTGCAGAAAGCGTGACAGGCACAGTCGCGTGCTCCGATCCGACCCGCGTTTTTCTGTTGCTTATACTGCGCGCCCTTCGCAGGGTATCAGGATCAGTCGACCGTCGGCTTGGGCGTAAGTCGTGCACTGAATGGAAGTTGTCAGACTGTCGTAGTGACTTGCTATCGTTATCTCGCAGACGCGTTGCAGGGTTCCCGTTTTCTCCGCAGTATAAGCACGCAGCATAATTATTAGTTAGGCAGACACCGAGACTTGTTGTGAGACATTCGCGACGAATGGTACTCCTTTGCATCGGCGGGCTGGCGTGCAGTTCGCCGCCTCCGCGCCCAAGTGACGCCAGTCTCGTGGCGGAATTCCAAAGTCGGCGATCAGATTACGAGCATCTTCTTAGTATGTTCCGCGAAGACAGCGCACTCGGGCGAGTGGCATACGATTTCACCCGCTCCGCTAGCTTCTTCTCGGGGACTCCCCTTCGTGGATTGGCGTCCGCTCTTAGTCCGGGCATGCCACGAAGGCCCTCCCACCTGGGTTGGCGATGATCGAGGATCCCTTAGGAATCAGAGATTTACTTCGACAACCAGACGGTAGGGTAGCTCCGACAAGCAACATTACCCCTCCGTGAGGCACAGGAATGCCGTCCAACCTGGATAGGTATAAGAAGGATCTCGATGTCTTGCTGGAGAAGGGAGAGACGCTCCACCTCTCGATGCAGGCTGAGTCCTTTCCAGATGAGTTCGCGAAGGCTCTGAAGAAGGCACACGGCGAGAAAGCGAAAGAAATAGCAAAGACTTTGCCCACTTTTGGCAGCGAGTATCAATCGTGGTACTCCGAGGCAAAAGTACTCATCAAACAACTGCTGCCGGATCGGCTCGCAGACTTCGTTCGTCACTACGAGACGCCCAAGCCTCGCAAGGATATTACTTACGGGACCTACAGAATCGAGGACTACCTACAAGGCCTGAACGTGACGCGTGGATGGGAGAAGGAAAAGGTTGTTGGACCAGATGCGGCAATCCCGCACTTCCGTCAGCAGATTGCCATTCTGGCCGCTGTGAAGGCACGCTTCGAGAGTTCTCTTTTTGATATTCGGCAATTGGTTCAAGCAGATCTCTTTGACTCTGAACTTGAGGCCGCGAACGAATTGGCGAAGAATAAGTTTTGGCGCGCGGCTGGCGCTGTCGCAGGGGTCGTCCTTGAAAAACATCTCGCTCAGGTTGCCGACAATCACGCAATAAAAAGTCTAAAGCGGTCACCTACCATTGCGGACCTTAACAACGCGCTGAAAGACGCCGGTGTGATAGAGGTGCCTCAGTGGCGATTCATACAGCACCTGGCTGACATTCGCAACTTATGCGACCACAACAAACACGCCGAACCTACACATGATCAGGTTCATGACCTGATCAGTGGTGTAATGAAGACAACCAAGACGCTGTTTTGACCAGAAATAATAGCCACACACCTCGGCACGCTGCCTAACGAACGTTGCAGCTGACAAGCACTCTTCGGATGCGACTTCCCGCACTGTTGGAACGTGCTTGCAGCTGAACTAAGGCGTTAGACGCACACATAACTGACATCATGTCTGACGATTTGACCGCCATCAGCCACATGAAGGTAGCGATCGAGGCGATGCGGACATCCACAATTGGTACGCCCCAAGTAGGAGCTGCAGTTGTGGTCGGCGGAAAGGTGGTTGCGATCGGACAGCGGCAGCCCGACAAGCACGCAGAGCGTGCCGCTATCGATGCTGCTGTGGAAGGAGGCGCGGATCTGTGCGGCGCTACACTATTTACAACGCTTGAACCATGTGTCCGGGTGTCGTCGACGCAGGAGTCCTGTGCCGAGTTGATCGTGCGCTCAAAAATCGCGGCCGTCTACATCGGTTCCTACGATACAAATCCCAACATCTATAGAAGGGGCTGGAAGCACTTGCGCGATGCAAATATCGACGTGCGAGACTTTGATGGGGTTTTGAGGAGTGAAATCGAGACGGTCAACCAGCAATTCATTGAGCACTTTACTCGCGGTATTGGTCCGAGTGGCGGCGCAAAGATTGACTACACCTTGAACGGTGGCAACTTTGAGATTCAGTTCTCCCCAACTGATAACCGCAGCATACTGACACGATGGACCCATCGCAGTGCGGGTTCCATTTACGCGTATGCGATTCTCCCAGTGCAGGTTGCGCTGGCACGTTACGCGTCGAGTTTTGAGGAGATTGACGACCCGAAAGCTCTCAGCTTTAGCTATACGGTCCCCGTTGAAGTTGGTGAAATAGCCGCCTTCGTGTCACCTAACGGCTCCGTGCTTGTGCAGATTAAAGAGATCGAGGCTGGACCAAGCGGCGGCGCAGCCGCGCGGTTCGTCAAAATAAAATATCAGGTCCGCCCCAGTGGCGTCTAACAAACGTTGCTGCTGTCAATCACTGTTCTGAAGCTCGTTTCGCTCGCAATTATTGGATGTGCTTGCAGCAGAACTTGAACGTTAGACAGATTGGTTCCCAGGACATTCGCTTGAGCCTCAAAGCCTACGGCCGTGACGTAGCTACCGTGTTCGATCTGCTTGTCACCGACGAGAATGCAATGACTTCGGCTCTCGGTTTTGCGCTCGAGCACGCCCCGAAATTGCGCTCGAGTTTCCTTACCGCGATCGGAGGTCCAACGAGAGTCGCGAACTGCCGTATCTCCCTGCAGAAGCATCGGGCTCAGCACGGGATAACCGACATCGAAATCAGGGCCGGCGATGAATACTTCGCGGTCATAGAGGCAAAGCAGGGTGCTTGGCTTCCCAGCATCGACCAGCTGTCGAAATACACCCACGCGGTCCAAAGCAGCGGAATCTCCAACGGTTGCATTGCTACCCTCAGCGATGTGACAGTCGCATTCGCGAGCCAAGCGCTGCCCGCCGACATCAATGGGTGTGCGATCCGCCACGTCACGTGGCGGCGAGTGCTTGGGATGGCGGAAGCGTGTCTGATGAAGGAAACGCAGTCCTCTCGGCGAATCTTGCGTGATTTTGTGAAATACCTTAGCCAACTACTTGGTATGGATTCTCTGTTCTCAAATCGCGCCTATGTGGTATCGCTAGGTGCCGGCGGACCTGATGGCTGGCCATTGTCGTGGGTGGACGTGGTCGAAAGGCACAGCCGGTATTTCTATCCCGTTGGGAAGGGTTGGCCTCCTCCACCCAACTATCTAGCAGTTCGATATCGTGGACAGCTGCAGTCGATTCATCATGTGGAGGCGTATGACATCTTTACGGACCCCATGAGGACTGGCGCTACTGATCGGGCCTTACGTCCCATGCGCCGGGGCGTCTAACGAACGCTGAAACTGACAAAGGGGCGTATTGAGTGCGCTCGCTACGCGAGCGTACTTATATGATCCCTTTGCAGCTTAGCTTAGGCGTTAGGCCGACATTCCTGACGTTTTGCAAGACAACTGACCACTCACCCCGAAACGTGACTCATGTCTTCCATCATCCATTCGCAGGCAGCAGACATTCCGGCCAACATGACAACGACCGGCTTCGACGTGCCCAAATTCCGAATCGTGGATAATCTTGGCGTGGTACGTGGTGTTGTCGTACGATCCCGATCGGTTTTCGGGACCGTCGGCGCTACCTTGCAGACGATGCTTGGCGGCAATATCTCGCTCTTTACGGAACTCGCCGAGCGAACGCGCAAGCAGGCGTTCGACACAATGTTGGTTCAAGCGCATAGGGCGGGGGCCGACGCAGTGATCGGTATCCGCTATGACGCGAACGAGTTAATGAAAGGCGTGACAGAGGTATTGTGTTACGGGACGGCCGTTCGCGTCGAGCCGCTGGAAGACTGAGGAACATCGCGACGCGATCTCGCTAACCTGGCTCAATACGCCCGAGCGCGAACGGGCCAGGGCCACGGCGCCTTAGGATTTTCATAGCTCGTTGCTTTTCCCATTGTGTTGAGGAGGTGGCTCGATGCGAAGCATGACGGCGATGGCGATCGTGTCTGGGTTGTTCGCGTGCAGCGCCGGATCGAACGCGCGCGGACCAAACATCTCCGCACCGCTACCACAGCCCGCTACCTTTGCGCCCGGTCCCGCCGCCCGGCCCACCACGGGCGTTGCTCTCCCACTCGGCAAATGCGTCAACCTCGCCAACATGCTCGAGGCGCCGAGCGAGGGTGCGTGGGGTCGCGCGTTCCAGGACGCGGACGCGACCCGCATCCGGCAGGCAGGCTTCGCGACGGTCCGGCTGCCGGTGCGCTTTTCCGCCCATGCGCTCGCCGCGCCGCCCTATACGATCGAACCCGCTTTCATGGCGCGTGTCCACCACGTGCTCGACACCAATCTGGCGGCGGGCCTCAACGTCATCCTCGACATGCACCACTACGAGGAGCTGTTCACGGATCCGAGCGGCCATACGACTCGTTTCGCCGAGCTGTGGCGCCAGGTTGCCGAAGATTTCCGCGGGGCGCCGTCGAATGTGTGGTTCGAGCTGATCAACGAGCCCAACGGCCAGCTCAAGGACAGCAATTTGATGGCGGTATTGACGCCCGCGTTGGCGGCCGTGCGCGCGAGCAATCCGACGCGGCCGGTTGTGATTGGCGGACAGAACTGGTCGGGGATCGAATCACTGGCGACCGTAGCATTCCCGAACGATCCGAACATCGTAGCGACCTTCCACTACTACGACCCGTTCGCGTTCACGCATCAGGGCGCGCCGTGGGTAAATCCGGTGATGCCAACGGGACGCAAGTTCGGGACAGCTGCCGACAACGCGCAACTCAACGCCGCGCTTCAGAAGGTAGCGAATTTCATCAACCGCACGGGTAGAGTTCCGTTCCTGGGCGAATATGGCGCGTACGATCCGATCCCGGAGGATCAGCGCGTCTCGTACTACCACACGATCACCTCCGCCTTCGCTTCGATCGGCATCCAGAGCTGCGCCTGGGGATACACGAATACCTTCAACCTGTGGCGCGACGCCACGGGCTGGGATCAGCAACTGTTGACGGCGATCACAACGACGACAACTGTGCAATGAGAGTTCACAGAAGGGCGGCTACGTCATCGAACACGATGCGGAGGTCGCGAAGGAGCGGGGATAGCGATTCCTCTATCCAGCACCGGAATGATTCGGCGTGCGCTGAACAGAAACTTCACGGTCATTCCGGCACAACAGAATGATCGCTGGAAGTCGTCCGGGGTACTCGTGGCCCATCGCGCTCGTCGCGACACGCCCCGGGTTGTAAGATTGGGGGCCATGAAACCCAACAAACTCACGATGGACATGACAGTAAACCATTGTGTCAGAACATTGTTGATCGGTCTCGCGCTCACCGGCTGCGGCGGCGGGGGTGAGACCGTTACCGGTACAGACCCTTTCACGTTCTCGACCATCGACGCAGGCAACGCGGTCTCGTGCGGCGTCACTATCGGGGGCACCGGGTATTGTTGGGGGAACAACACGGCAGGCGAGTTAGGCAACGGCACGACGACGAGCAGCGCCAAGGCCGTCGCGTTGTCCAACGGGCTCATCTCTCTCGGCGCGGTGAGCGTCGGGAATTCGCTCGATCGCGTCGACCAGCATTCGTGCGGTCTCACACGTGGTGGTCGTGTTTATTGTTGGGGCTACAACAACTTCGGCGAAATTGGCGACGGGACGAAGAACAACAGCCTGGTTCCAGTTCAGGCATCTGTCGGGGTCACCTTCTCGGCGGTGAGGGTTGGAGGCGCCCACACCTGCGGCATGACGACGGACGGGGTGTATTGTTGGGGCGACAATACCTATGGCGAGCTCGGAATTGGCTCGCACAACCCAAGCTTGACTCCCGTCCCAATCAACGGTGGTCTCAGCTTCATATTGATACAGGCCGGGAACAACTTCAGTTGCGCCATCACCGCTGGAGCCGCCGCGTATTGCTGGGGCCTCAACTCTTCCGGACAGCTCGGCAACGGCCTGACAAGTGACAGCAACACTCCGGGCCCCGTCACCGGCAACATCGCCTTTGTTTCGATCAGCACCGGAGGCACCCACACCTGCGGTATCGCTCCGTCGGATACGGCCTACTGCTGGGGGAATGACGGATGGGGACAGTTGGGCGACGGGAAAACGGGAATGAGCGTGATTCCAACCGCTGTGTCGACCGCACTCAAATTCACCGCTGTGAGCGCGGGATCCTACCACACGTGCGGCCTCACGAGCACCGGCGCGGCGTACTGCTGGGGGAAAAATCAGGTCGGCCAGCTCGGTGATGGAAACTTGACCGACAGCGGCATTCCCATCGCTGTGTCGGGTGGCCTCACCTTCGCCGTTGTGAGCGCGGGTAATGATCACACCTGCGGCGTTACGCGTGCAGGCGTGGCGTACTGCTGGGGTCTTAACTCGAGTGGCCAGCTCGGCGACGGGACCCATAATAACAGCTCGGTCCCGGTGCCGGTGTCCCAGTAGGCGACGAACGCAGTCTTCGGGCTTAGTGAGTGGCGTAGCGCCGCTACTCGTCACGCACCGGGCTTTGGGTGTAAGATTTTAGCCCATGAAACCCAACGAGCTCACCATACGCAGCCTGATCCTCGGCGCGCTCATCACGACGGTCTTCACGGCGGCCAACGTCTACCTCGGCCTCAAGGTCGGGCTGACGTTCGCGTCGTCGATCCCCGCTGCAGTGATCTCGATGGCGATCCTGAGCGCGTTCAAGGACTCGTCGATCCTCGAGAACAACATTGTGCAGACCGTCGCCTCCGCGGCCGGGACACTCTCGGCGATCATCTTCGTTCTGCCGGGACTCGTGATCGTCGGCTGGTGGACGGGATTCCCATTCTGGCAATCGTTCTTCATCTGCCTGAGCGGCGGTGTGCTCGGCGTGGTGTTCACGATCCCGCTCCGACGCGCGTTGGTGACCAACTCGGATCTGCCATATCCCGAAGGAGTCGCGGCGGCAGAGGTGTTGAAGGTGGGATCGGGGACGCGTGGGGAGACGAAGGACGAGACGGGCGAGGCGAAGGAAGGACTCCGCGCCGTCATCCTCGGCTCCGTCGCCTCGGCGGGACTCGCGATTGTGAGCGCGACGCGCGTCATCGGCGCTGGATTGGGGGGCGTCATTAGCCTGGGAGGTGGAGCGTCAACCGGCTATGACATCGCGTGGTCGCTCGCGCTCCTTGGCGCGGGCCATCTCGTAGGGCTGTCGGTTGGACTCGCGATGCTGGTGGGCCAGGTGATCTCGTGGGTGATCGCTGTTCCGATTCTGACGCATATGCAGCCCGCCGCCGCGGGCGTGTCGCTGGCGGATCATACGATCGGGATCTGGCGCACGCAGGTGCGGTTCCTCGGCGCCGGCACGATCGCCGTCGCCGCCGTCTATACTCTGGTGAGGCTGGCGAAGCCGGTGATGGGCGGACTCGTGAGCACGCTCGTCGCTTCTCGCGCCGCGGCCACGGCGGACGACACTGACCGCGACATCTCGCCGCCGTGGATTTACGCGCTGACGGCCGTATGCCTCATCATCACCGCGTGGCTGGCATTCACGTTCGCGAAGTCGACGGTGCTGGCGCCGAGCGCGATGAAGCTGACGTTGATCGCCGTGCCGTTCGTGCTGATCATCGGCTTCGTGATCGCCGGTGTGTGCGGATACATGGCGGGCCTGATCGGCGCCTCGAACAGCCCGATCTCGGGGGTTGGGATTCTGTCGATCGTAGTCTGCGCGTCGTTGGTGGTGCTCGTGGTATCGCCAACGGTGGACACGCGACAGGCGCTGGTGGCGTTCGCGCTATTCGTGACGGCGATCGTTTTCGCGTGCGCGACGATCTCGAACGACAACTTGCAGGATCTGAAAACCGGCCAGCTCGTGGGCGCGTCGCCGATGCGTCAGCAGATCGCGCTCATCGTCGGTGTGGCGGCGGGCGCGTCAGTGATTCCGTTCGTTTTGAATTTGCTTGCCAAGGCGTACGGGTTCGCGGGCGCGCCGAACATTGGCGTGATCGCGGCGAATCCGCTGCCGGCGCCGCAGGCGACGCTCATCTCCGCGCTCGCGCAGGGTGTGATTGGCGGGCACCTCGAATGGAAGATGCTGGGCATCGGCGCCGCCGTGGGCGTTGGGCTCGTTATCCTCGACGCGGTGCTCGGCGCGATGAAAAAGATTCGGATTCCGCCTTTGGCTGTAGGAATCGGGATTTATTTGCCGATGTCGGCG
>CABEAZ010000237.1_pt1 | contig 14581 bp, 17 predicted proteins | sample 3132471 | NCBI WGS metagenome assembly CABEAZ01 (sample SAMEA5534345, study PRJEB31848) | metagenome | biome: tundra; feature: field; material: soil | place: USA | collected 2013-05 | depth 0.45 m | reverse complement strand
GGGGTGGATGGGGCCTGGTGGCTTCCGTGATCTTCAAAATCACTGTGACCCTACTTCGTAGGGTCGGGTGGGTTCGATTCCCACACTCTCCCGCCACCCTGCTTGCCGCGGCGCTACTCTGTCCCGCTCTGTTCGTCCCCCGCACGTCCGTGGCGCAGCAGCGGGATAGCGCCCGCGCAGGAATCGCCGCCCCCGTGGCGAAAACGCCGCAACCCGCTGCGACCGATACGCCGAAGCCGCCAATGACGCCGCGTCGCGCCTTTCTCAGTTCGCTCCTCATTCCGGGCTACGCGCAGACGGTCTTCGGTCGCGACCACGCTGCGATGCTGTTCGCGGTGATCGAGATCGGGTCCCTCGGAATGGCTCGCAAAGCCGCCCAGGATCTCGCCGAGGCGAAGGCATTCGTGAAAGACAGCATCGTTGCTACGTACAAGATTGATCCCGTCACCGGCATCGCGATCATCGATCCGAAAACAGGGCTCCCGGTTCCGGACACCTATATCGCCAGCCGCTTCACTCCCGATCGAATCAAGGCGCGCCGAACGCACTACGAGGACTGGATCGCGGCGATCCTGTTCAACCATCTCTTCTCCGGCGCCGACGCGTACGTCGCCGCCAATCTCTGGGATTTCAAGGCGAATATCGGCGTCGTGGCAACTCCGAAGTCCGCCGGAGTTTACGCGTCGCTGAGACTGAGATGAGCAGCTCCGCGCCGATCGGCGTTTTCGATTCCGGAATGGGCGGCCTTACCGTCGTCCGGGAGATGATCAGCCAGCTGCCGAACGAGAGCATCATCTACTTCGGCGACACCGCCCGCGTGCCGTACGGCCCCAAGAGTCCGGACACAGTTCTGAGATACAGTCGGGAAATCACGGCGTTTCTCAAAGGCGAAGGTGTGAAGGCTCTCGTCGTCGCGTGCAACACCGCGACCGCGCACGCGCTTCCCGCTCTGCGCGAGGAGTTCGATTTCCCCATCATCGGCGTGATCGAGCCTGGCGCGCGCGCGGCCGTCGCCGTGACAAAAACCCAACGGGTCGGCGTGATCGGAACCGCGGGAACGATCAAGTCGCTCGCATACGAAAAGGAGATCAGGAAGCTTCTTCCCGACGCGCAAGTCACGGCCCAGGCCTGCGCGCTCTTCGTGCCGCTGGTCGAGGAAGGCTGGCTCGACAGCGAGGTGACGCGCGCGATCGCCCGCAACTATCTCGCGCCGCTCGTCTCGGCTGACGTCGATACGCTGGTTCTCGGATGCACCCACTACCCGCTCATGAAAACGGTGATCGGGAATGTCGTCGGGCGCGATGTAAGATTGATCGACAGCGCGTACGAGACCGCGCGTGAGGCGGGGGAAGTTCTGCGGGCAGACGGTCTGGAGAACACGACGCCCAACGGCGCGCGCTATCGCTTCATCGCCTCTGATGCGCCGGACACATTCCTGGCGCTCGGCCAGCGCTTTCTCGGATCATCGATTGATCGAGTTGAGACGCTTACCCTGGGCTGATCCGTCCCACTCGCGCAACTCGATGGCTTCGTCTGTCAACCTGAGGAAGGTGGGCGCGTCCAGCCAGGAGCCCGCGTTCCCGAAAACTCCACCACTGCCCATTCGCTCGAGCGCCGCGACGTGGGAGTGTCCGTACACGAGCAGGTCGAGATCCTTCGCGTTTTCCAGTTGTTGCCTCGCGTAGGCCCGGAGGCCACGTCCCTCGTCCTTGGCGCGATAGGTTCTGCTCGCGTTGGAGCTGCGTCGAGCAAGCTTGCTCGCCCAGTCAGGGTGCAGCATCCGAAATGCCCTGATGGCGAGTGGATGGCGCATGACCGGACGAATCATCCGGTAGCCGCGATCTTCGCGGTCGCGCAGCCCGTCGCCGTGCTCGATCCGCACTCTCCAGCCGGCGACCGTTCCTTCCCACGGGCCGACGATGTAGCTGACGCCGACATCTTCGCGCAGTACCTCGCCGCCCCAGCAGTCGTGGTTGCCCGCGACCCAGAGGATATCCACGCCCGCATCCTTGAGCTCGGCGAGCGCGGCCAGCGCGCGAAAGCTGTGGCGTGGAATCACCGTCTTCCACTCGAACCAGAAGTCGAAGAGATCGCCGTTGATGATCAGCGACTTCGCGTCTCCAGCGAGCCCGCGCAGAAATGACACGAGCGATCGCTCGATTTGGGGGCTGGCGACGCCCAGGTGCGCGTCCGACACGATGTAGCAGGGGGCGTTGGGCACCGCTCAAGTTAGCGCGGTGAGGCAGGCTTTACAAAGCATCCCGGGCGGGGCATTTTCGCTTCTCCCCTCCAAATGACATCCCATTCGAATCGTGGGACGGCTCACACCGTCGAGTTCCGGGTCCGTTACGCCGAGACCGACCAGATGCAGGTCGTGTATCATTCCAACTATCTGATCTGGTGCGAGATTGGGCGCACTGAATTCATTCGCGCACTGGGAACTCCGTACGCCGAGCTGGAGAGGCAGAACGTCACGCTGGCCGTCGTCGAGGCGAGCCTTCGCTTCCATTCCGCCGCGCGCTACGACAATCTGATTCGCGTGACCACCACTATCAGCGATGTGAGGTCGCGCACGATCACGTTCGACTACGTGATCAGCAACGCGGAAACGGGAGAGCGCCTCGTAACGGCCTCGACCAAGCTTGCTTCACTCACGCGCGACTCTCGACTCACTACATTGCCCGAATCACTTCGCAAGGTACTTAAGGATGCGGCTTCGTAAGCACTTCGTTAACACCCTTCCGCTGGTCGGCACCCTCCTGCTGGTCGGAATTGCCGCCACCGCTCATGCACAGGCGTTGCCCCCGGCGATCGGCGCTCGCGAAGTGAATCTCTACGCCCGGCTTCTCGCGATGACCGACACACGCCAGCTCGACACGGCGCTTGTTGATCGCGCCCTCGCGAGCAAATGGCGTCCCATGCGCGCGGCGGCAACACTCGCCATCGGCCAGGTCGGCACGGAACCCGGAATGGCGGGCGCGTCGCGCCTTCGCGCGTTGCTCAAGGATCATGACCTGACAGTCGCCGCCGACGCTGCTTACGCGCTCGGTCTGTTACGCGATACGGCGTCGATTGCCGACCTCGGCGCGGCGCTCGCGTTGAATCACGAAGTCGCGCGCGAAGCGGCCTGGGCATTGGGAGAGATCGGTGCTCCCGCGCGCGTGGCAATCACGACGGCCCTGAGGAGCGGTCACGATCACGACACGGCGATCCAGCTACTGCTCGCAGCGGCGAAGCTGCGTCCACTACCTCTCGCGGAGGTCAGGCCATATCTGAGAGAGGGGCACCCATCAGTCGTGTGGGCGGCATCCTATGCGATCGCGCGCACTCGCGCGCCCGGTGGCGTGCGTGAGCTGATCGACCTCGAGGCGTCGCCGGCCTTAAGTGCGAGACCCCAGAATCCCGACCGTTCGGTGGACATGTCGGCGCCGTACACCGACGCCCTCAGCGGAAATCAGCGCGCCCGGGCCGAGATCGCGCGTGGAATCGCCAAATTGGCGGCTGGAGATTCACTTGGCCCGAAAGCCTTCGCTGTCCTCGCCCGGCTCGTAGCTGATGTCGATCCACACGTTCGCATCAACGCCGTCCGATCTCTCGGCACGTACGGTCCGCTGGCGAAGGCATCGCTCATTTACGCGACGCGGGACTACGACCCGAACGTGAGGATCGCGGCGGCGCAGAGCTTCGGAACGGTTCTGTCAAAGGACGCTACCGAGCTTTCGGCACTGTGGGCAGCCGACACTTCGATCGCGTATCGCTCGTCGCTGCTGGCGTCAGCCGCGCGAGCGGGTCTGCGGCCAGCGGAGCTGACTCAGTGGACATCGAGCCCGGACTGGCGGCTCCGTGCAGCTGTTGCTTCGGCGGCTGGCGACACGATCGATCGAGCCTTTGCGATCTCGCGCGCCGCTCCACTGACGCGAGATCCCGATCCGAGAGTGCGCGAAGCGGCGTACGCCGCGCTTGCTCCGCCGCCAACGATGCCGCTCGAGGACAGCGCCCACGCTCTCATGGTGAATGGCCTTAGGGATCCCGACTTCTACGTGCGCGCAACTGTCATCGGCGCGCTCGCTGATCGGCCGTCCGTCGTTGACCTCGCGGCGGTTCTCGCCAGCTACAGTCAGGCAGGCCGGGATTCGGCGAATGACGCGAGGCTGGCGGCGATACAGTACGTCGGCGCTCTCTGGAAAAAGGACAGCAGCTCTCTCAACGCCACGTGGCGTGCTCAACTTGCCGGGACACCGGTGCCGGCCGATCCCCTCGAGCGGGCCGCCGGGAAAACGATCCCCGTCTGGTCGAGATGGGCGAGCGTCGCGGCCACACCCAGGCCGATTGGATGGTACGAAGGAGTGGTACGCGCGATCGTGATGCCGGCGTACGTCGGGAAGACACTGAACGCGACGATCAACACCGTGCGTGGACCCATCCGTCTCGAACTGTTCGGGGCCGATGCTCCGATCACCGTATGGAACTTTCTCAGCCTCGCGCGGTCTGGATACTATCGCAACATACGCTTTCACCGAGTGGTTCCAAACTTCGTTGCCCAGGATGGCGACCCGCGTGATGATGGAAATGGTGGCCCCGGTTACGCGATACGTGACGAGATGAATCGCCGCCGCTACGAGCGCGGAGCGGTCGGCATGGCCCTCTCCGGACCCGATACCGGCGGCAGCCAGTATTTCATAACTCACTCGCCACAGCCGCACCTCGACGGTCACTACACAGTGTTCGGCAAGGTGATTCGCGGCTATGACGTATTGGACAAGCTCGTCCAGGGCGACCTCATCACGCGCATCGATCCCAAATGAAACTGCTCGCTGCTTTCATGATCGTCGCGGCCGTTGGCTGCGTACCATCGGCTGCGCCGCTAAAGGGCGTGCCGGCGCCGGACCGCTCGCTTCCGTCGCTCTCGCTAACGCCCGGGCACCGTCACCTCGTGTTCAAATGGGAATACCAGGAAGGCGACATCGCAGCTCGCGGTGATGGTTCCGTGCGCACCGCCGCGCCGGATAGCGCGCGACTCGACTTCTTCCTCGGTGGCGGACTCGGAGCTGGAGCAGCCGTGCTCATCGGTGACTCGTTGCGTTCACACCACGCCGAGCTCGCGCGCCGCTACATTCCTCCGTCGCCCATGATGTGGGCTGCACTCGGCCGGCTTGCGATCCCCGCTCTTCCGGACACGGTGGTTCGCATTGACGGCGATTTGCTCCGTGCCGACTTCGGGAGTCCGGTGCAGTGGAGAGTAGGCATTCGGGGTGACACGCTGGTGGAGCTGCAACACATCTCTGGTGGAAAAATCACTGAAAGCCTCACGCGCGGAGCCAATGGAGTGTTCACTTATGATGCGCCTGGAGCAAGGCGTCGGCTCGAGCTGACGTTTCTGCGAGACCAACCTGGATCTTTCGATGCGTCGATTTGGAGTTTATAGTGTTGTCCTGGTTGCGCTGAACGCCTGCATCCCATACAGCTTTACGGGAGGCGGGCTGCCCTCTCACATAAGGACGGTTGCGATCCTTCCTTTCGAGAACCAGACGGCAACACCAGAACTGCCGCGCCAGCTCACCGATGCTCTCCGCAGCCAGCTTCACGATCGGCTTGGGTTGCGCGACGCGTCTGAGGCCAAGGCGAGCGCGATCGTCCGCGGCACGATCCAGCGGTACGAAACCGACATTCCCATCGGGTTCAGCGCCAACAATAAACAGACGACGACGGCGAAGCGCCTGCTGCAGCTCGTCGTTGACGTCGAGATGATCGATCAGGTAACAGGCAAGACGCTCTGGCAGCGGAAAGGCCTGCTCGCCGAGGGGCAGTACGAGGAGCGCGGTGAGCCTGCCGGCAGAAAGGTGGCGATCGACCGGATCGTGAACACCCTGATCGAAGGTGCACAGTCACAGTGGTAAATCGCCGCGGTGAGAGCAGGATCGGTTGTCTGCTCCCTGTGCTGATTCTCGCAGTGGCGGCCTACTTCGCGGTGGATTTCGGCGAGGCCTATTTCCACTTCTATCAGTTCAAGGACGCGATGGTGCAGGAGGCGAGGTTTTCGACGGACAAGACAGACGTCCAGATCACCACTCGACTATCAGCGCTGGCGGACTCTCTCCAGCTTCCTCCGGGCGCGGAGCTGATCACCATCGAGAGGACGACGACCACTATCACCATATCGAGCGACTACGACGAAGTCATAAAGCTCCCGCTCAAGAAAGAGCAGGTCATTCATTTCCACCCGTCGGTTGTGAGCAGACTCTGAAGCCTCGAGATCCCGCGACGAAGATTGCGACATGGGCGGAGGCCGAGCGGTGGAGAGCTGGAAGGAAGGGTCGGGTAGCGTTCACCAATGGTGTGTTCGACCTGCTTCATCCCGGCCACATCGACCTCCTCACGGCCGCGCGCGAAACCGCCGACGCGCTCGTCGTCGGCGTCAACAGCGATGAGTCCGTGCGCCGCCTCAAGGGCCCCACGCGCCCCGTGCGCAGCGACGCCGAACGCGCATACGTGTTGGCGGCGCTCGAGTGCGTGGATCTCGTCGTAATGTTCCCCGAGGACACGCCGCTCAGCCTCGTCAGGCATCTCAAGCCCGACGTGATCGTCAAGGGCGGCGATTATTCGGAAGACACGATTGCTGGTGCCACGGAAGTGAAGAGCTGGGGAGGGCGAGTCGTGGTAGTGCCCCTCACTCCCGGACATTCGACCACAGCCATTATTCGGAAGCTCAGTGAAAACAGCTAAAGCGAGCCGTGTTGGACGCACTGTCTCAGATCTCCGGCCGATCACATTCGAGCGTGGGATTGCGCCCTACGCCGAAGGCTCGTGTCTCATAATCTTCGGTGCGACTCGCGTGTTGTGCACCGCATCGGTCGAGGACGGCGTCCCCGCCTGGAAGCGGGGTACAGGCGAAGGTTGGCTCACCGCCGAATACGCGATGCTCCCGCGCGCGACGCGGACGCGCACGTCTCGTGAGCGAGCGCAGCTGGGCGGGCGCACTCAGGAGATTCAACGCCTGATCGGCCGCAGCGTCCGCGCCATGCTCGACGATTTCAAGTTTGGAGAGTTCACCGTGAAGCTCGATTGCGACGTCCTCGTCGCCGACGGAGGAACCCGCACCGCGGCGATCACCGGCGCATCGGTCGCGATCGTGGATGCGTTCGACTGGATGGTGGAGACCGGCAAGCTCGTCCGGACGCCGGTCAAGCGACGCGTGGCGGCGGTGAGCGTGGGTTTAATCGACGGAGATCCGCGGCTCGATCTCGACTACGAGGAAGACGTGAGGGCCGAAGTCGACATGAACGTGGTGATGAGCAGCGAAGGAAAATTCGTAGAAGTGCAGGGGACGGGCGAGCACGGGACATTCGATCGCGCGCAGCTCGACCAGCTCCTCGAGCTGGCGATTTCGGGGATCCGCTCCCTCGACGCGGCTCAGACAAAAGCGCTATCGGAGTGAGTGGCGGGCGTCTTCTTCTGGCAACGCGCAGCGAGGGCAAGCTGCGCGAGCTGCGGGAGATCTTTGCGGAATTCGGGCTCGAGGTAGTGGATCTCGCGACGCTCGGAATTCCGGAGAGCGCGCGCGAGAACGACCTCGAGGAGTTCGAGACATTCGAGGAAAATGCGCTGGCCAAGGTGCGCCACTTCTTCGAGCTCTCGGGCGGCATTCCCACCTTTGGCGACGACTCCGGGATGTGCGTCGATGCACTGGGCGGCGGGCCGGGCGTGTACAGCAAGCGCTGGTCAGGCCGCGATGACCTGGAGCGAGAAGCGCTCGACGCGGCGAACAACGCGAAGCTCACGACCCGCATGCGCGCAGCGAGAGCGGAGCAGGGAGACCGGTTTACCGATGCCGCGCGCTACGTTTCCGTTGCCGCGTTCAAGGATGGAGTTGGTGAGCTGACGCGCCGTGGAGAAATCGAAGGACGAGTACTCACGAGTCCCCGCGGTACCGGTGGTTTCGGCTACGATCCCTATTTCGAGGCGCCCGAGTTGGGCGGCACGTTTGCCGAATCGTCCATCAAGAACACGGCAGCGGGAAGTCACCGTGCCCGCGCGTTCCGCGCACTTCTCAGCGCGTTGCGCGCCGAAGGCCGGCTATAGTAACTTGCGTTCACCTCGGGGCGTAGCGTAGCCCGGTATCGCGCCTGCTTTGGGAGCAGGAGGTCCCCGGTTCAAATCCGGGCGCCCCGACTATGTAACTCACGGCTCGACACGTTCTTGCGTGATCGGGCCGTTTCGCATCCCGAAACCGATTACTAGTTTCGTTAACAGTTTGTACCGTGTTCATGTACATGCGGCTCTCTCAGACACCTTCCGCGGTTCAGACATTACCGCCAGCATCGTCTCGTTATCGGCGAACTGGTAGCACTCCGTCAGAACGCTTGCACTCTTCCTACTCCAGCCACCGGCAGCCAGTACATCCGCCTGCGGGTAATGCTTTCGCTCAGAGGCCCATTTTCGCCGCAAGGAATGCCATCCGCCGCCCTCTAGCTTGGGTAGCTTCGCGTGAGTGACCGCATCGGCTAGAGCGTGTTGAAACACGTCGCGGCCCAACGCCCGAGTTGGATCTGTCGGAGAAGGGAACACCAACCCTCCGAACGCACCACCGAGTTTGACTCGGAACCGCTTCACTTCTTCCAGCAGCACCTGTGGAACCGGCACGAGCCATTCCTTCCTCTTCTTGTCGGTCTCTGCACGCCAGCGGATTGTAGCAGCCTCGAAATCGAAGTCGCTCCACGCGAGTTGACGAATAGAGCCCAGTCGCCGGCCGGTTGCTTCCGCTAACACCAGCGCGAGCTCCATCTTCATCCACCGCTGATGCTTCGACGGACTCTCAGAGGCCAACGCGGCCAGTTCCTGCATCGCGATCCGTAGGGCTTGGAACCGCTCCCACGTTGCGACCGGCCGTCTTGGGTTGGCCTCGCGAGTACCACGCACTCCTGCAAGTGGATTCGATGCTAGAAGGCGCTGACCCGAACGGACCCGGATCGTTGTCGCCCATTTGAGCATCGTCTTTAAGATTCGCACCTCGACTTCGGGCGACCTCGCTCGGACGGCTCTACTCTTCTCGCCGTCCTTGAGAACAATCCCGCCCTTGAGCCTTGCGGCCGTGAATGCAGCCGCGTCGGCCTCCGTGAGGTTTCGGACATCGCAACCATCGCCGAAGAAGGCGAGCAGAACATCGACGTGCCCCTCGTCCTCCTTCCGCGTGCGCCGGGTGTTATCGAGGAAGGCCGGAGACTCAGTGCTGTAGCGCTCCCACAGATAGCCAAGCGTCACAACACCGTCGGCCGCAACCTCTTCGTGCCGGAGAAGCGAAGCAAGCAGTAGCGTGCCAAGACGATCCGCTTCGGTACGATCACTCGTGTACAGCGAGCGCCTACTTATCCCACGACCCGCGATCCACACATCGCGGTAATACTGACCCTTCGCATTCTCAAACAGCCGGATGCGTGCTCCGCGAGAACCGAGAGAGCGCACCCATCTTCCATTTACCTGTCGCCATGTGTCACGTCGCGGCTTACGAGGCATTGCTAATCCCCCTTATCCGCCGTGAGCCCACAAGGGAACGGGCGTCGGTGTCAGCATTGTACCGCTGTCCGTCAGCCGACGCTATAGAGACTTTCCTCGGGCACTCCGACACTTTCACCCGTGGCGCCTGCTTGCGTCCGTAGTCAGTGAGCCGACCGGATTTGATGAGCCGGGCGAGATGGTCGGCGCTGTATCCGATTCGCTCGGAGGCCGCCGCCAGTGAGACGGTCGGCTCCTCAGTGGAGAGCGCTTCCTCCAACAATCGAAGTCCTTCTCGCACGCGGTAGGTTGTAGCCCAACGAAGGATCGCACGCAACACTTCAATATCTGCCTGCGCTGAGCGCTGTCTCACAGGCGCAGTGAGACGTTCCTTTCCCTTGTCTGACATGCCTAAGAAAATCCGGCCAGCTAGTCGCCTTCTTACGAAAGCGATTTGATCTTCTTGCGTGAGGCTACGGACGTCGCATTCCTTGCCGAAAAAAGCAACAAGAATGTTCATCCGAGCATCGTGCTCCTTTCTCGCACGCTCGCTCAACCCTTGGTAGGCAACAGACCGAGTGCGGTAGTAATAGCCGAGAGTGCCCAACGGTAGCGCACGCGAGGACTCGATCTCGTCACCTTTTAGGAGTGCACCCAAAAGAGTTTTCTCCAAAATCTCTCGGCCTCAGCTCGATCAGCCGTTCCGAGACATTTCCGATCCACTCCGCGCGACGGCACGCAGAACGCGCGGTAGAACATCCCCCCACTTCGCTTTTGAAACAGCCGAACGCGTGCCCCGCGACTGCCAACTGAACGCGTCCACTTTCCACTCTTTAATTGCCATTCGCTTGGCGACGGTTTACGAGTTGCCATGTTACGCTCCTCTACCGCCGAACTCGAAGGCTCCGAGCGTCGGAAAGCGGATCATACAATCGCGCCGATTTTCCGGCACGCTTTGGTCTAACCTCGAGCGTCAAATCACCGAGGCGCACCCGCGGTGCGTTCTTCCGTCCCGCGTTGGGCAGCCTGCCTCGGCGCACCAATCTCCCGATGTGCTCGGCTGAGTAGCCGGTTCGTTCTGCAGCCTCGGCTAGTGACATAGTTTCAGCGAGCGCGGTTTCCCGCACGCGTCTGAGCGAGGCGACGATCTGTCGGACGATGAGGGCACCATTCACGAGAGCCCCGACCGCTTCGCAAGCGGGGGCGAACTCCTGGTCCCACCAGGTCAAAGCGGTGTCTTCGTCTGTGATTGTATCAGCGGGAAATTGAAACACGCCGGTAGAAGTACGTTGCGAACGCGGGTTATTGTCCAAGGAATCCTCCGATCACTCAAGGCACTTGGAAATACCTCGGCATCCAACTGGGCGTTCTCACGTCATCCGGAGACTCTCGCCGGGGTCAAAACTTCGGTCGGCGTAGCGGCCACGAAGTTTGCCGCCTTACAGATATCTGGGAATGATGCTTGTGACGTGGGAGAGATATCTGCGCACTAGCTTGCGCCTACCCCAGACATTTCTGTCTGGGATATCTCGCGGACCGGGCGGGTCTAAAGGAGACCGGCCTCCGCGAAGCTCAGGTAACGTCCCTGTCCAACGATGACGTGGTCCTGAACCGGAATGTCGAGCAATTTGCCACCAGCCACCAGCTGCTCGGTGACGATTCGATCGTCCGGCGATGGAGTGGGATCACCTGACGGATGGTTGTGGGTGAGAATTACGGCTGCCGCCCCCGCAACAATCGCAGCACAGAACACCTCGCGGGGATGGACAACAGAAGAGTTTAGAATCCCTCGCGTGATGACAGTGGGTCCTGCTCCGATCAATCGATGTTGGCTGTCGAGCGGTAAGATCCAGAATGACTCAGCCACTTCACGCTCCGCGTAGGGAGCCATGAAATCGAATACGTCGCGCGGCCAACGGATCGCGACACGTTCGTCCGGGTAGCCTTCCGGCGGCGAAAATGTTCCTTCGCGGACGAGTCTGAGTGTGGTGAGGCGAAGGCGGCGCCGGGCTTGGTTCTTTGGGAGTCTGTTCATTAGGCGGCGCTCCCCGTGATGTTCTGACCTGAGTGTGGTGAGTCCTCCCACCGGCGCGTTTTGGCGCGCTCGCCTTGGCTCTCGGTCAGTGGGTCAAAGGTTCTTAGCATTTCCCGATACGGATCGATCAAGTTGGCGCGGAAGCGTTCGAGCATTGCGACGCCATCGAACCTGCGCCGAAATTCGCCTGCCGACACACCGACCAGAATTCGAACCATGCGCCCGAAACTTTGAGGCGAGGAGGCATCCATTCTATGGGCAATCGCGTTGAGCGAGAGTCCGGGGCTTTCTCCGAGGTACGCCGCCCATACAAGCCCAGCTTGAGCGACGTAACTCTTGGGCGAAGGCAGTCCCGCGCGAAAAAACCGACTCATCAAAGTCGAGGGACAAACGCCTAGCGAGCAAGCGACCTGCTTGGCGGACAGGATTCGCGGGGAGAACGATGCCTCGAGGAAGCGCGTCCATCCTGCGGTGAAAGCACGCTGTCCGCCCATTTGAGTCTGGGCTCCTGTGAGGTCCCGTAGTGCGTTCCGGATAAATGGGTGGCGCAGCCGGTCGGGGTCGAAGGCGCCGCGAAGCGCTGCCCAACCGCCAACGGCCCTGACGTCGATGATTTTCCGAATGCCGGCCTGTCCGAATGCGAGGGCGCCAGCCAAGGCACGGCCCTCCGCGATCTCTGATACGAGGCCCAGTGTGGGAGTCCCCGGGAAGTCTTGGACGAGGGCCGACAATGGGAGGACGTCCGATCGTCGCACGAGGGAGGCCGAGACGAGAGCGGTGTCGGCTCGTGCGGTGACGAGGTCTTGGCGAAGCGCCTCAATAGTGTCGCGGTGAACAAAGCTGAGACGCGCGCCAGCGGCCATCTCAACCTCTCCGCGCTCACGCGGAGTGAGCCAGGTTCCGACCCGAGGTCGTAGCAGCTGCGGCGGTTCTTTGTTCACCGGGTGAGGGGGATGCTTGGTTTCCAACATTGTGCCTCCTGATAAATGGTTTATACCAGATGCGGATAGGGGTTGCGGTTTTGTTTTCCTATCCGATCTGCCCCAATATAAATCATTTATAACCAGAATGCAATAAACCATTTATAATTGTTCGAATGATCGTGTCCATTGGAAACGCGACGAACCACATCTCTAGGTCACAGGCTTAGGAGGAAGCGTCGCGCAGGAACCTCGCGATAGTCGCCCGCCCTTTCCTGGTCGGCAGCCGCCCGGAGCAACGCGAAGGGCGACAGGGAGCGGAAGCGACCGTGGCTTGCATGGCCGCGCCTGTTGGTCTACGAGTATGAATGGTTTATAATGCCTGATCCGTCAAACTTCTCCTAAGGATCGCGACAGTGGCTACCCGTACCGTAACCTCTAAAGAGTTGGCTCAGCTCGCGGAAGCTATGGGGTGCGACACGCAGGCGGACTTGGCCGCCGCCCTTGGCATCACGCAGGCTCGAGTGTCGCAGATTCTGTCGGGAAAATATCCCATTAAGCCAGGGGCACTCCTAAACCTCATTCACCAGCTACAGTTGCAGCACCCGCCGGGCCGAAAGGCCAGACGCTAGACAAAGAGATTTGGGCTAATCAACATGAACCGCGTTACGCGGGTGACGCTTCACCCGATATCCGAGTTCTGTTTGGGTTGCCGGCACTGACCCAACGGGAGGGAGCTTCGGTTCTTGCTGTTGACCTTTCTCGGTCCATCCCTCATTCGCTAGAATCGATCCGGCTACCACAGAACAGCGCGGCCGCTACGTGCTAGGGGGGTTGAGCAGTAATGGCAGCGTATCGAGGCGACAGAAGCTCAGCGAGGTCGTCGACAAACTCCTTTTGGCGACACTTTTGGACATGACGCGAAAGAGCAGAGCGCAAGTTCTTACTCCTCGTCGTGCTCAAAATCTTGCTCGGGCGTCCAGACAAGTGACAGCACCTGGTGAAGCGAAGGAATTAAACAGGCGCTCTCGAAAAGCTCGAACGGGGGCTGCGATTCATCAGTAGGAGCGTCAAGCCACTCGTAGGGCGCAACTTTCTCAGCGGCTCCGCTAGTTGCTTCTCCACGATTTAATGCGGCGGCAACTGTGCCCTTGCCGAGCGGTTGCTGCCGTTCAACAATGCGATACCGGAACGCGGGTGATCGAGCAACCCAAGAGACGAGTCCGTCCACCGTCATAACGAGCGCGCAAGGCTCTCGAGTAAGCTGTACAAAACGCCACGCCGCGGCGGTGCGGGAAACGTTGTACATGTCAGCTGAGGCCAACTTTTCGACGCTGGAAAAGGTGACTGGACGATGCCGGATGTCCGCGGCAAACAACTTGGTCGGCATCAACAATTCAGCGGCAAAGTCGTTCGCTTCCCATTCAATAACTCTACTGTCTGTCGACCGCGCTCTCAAATCGGCGTCGGCGCATTTTAGAGTCGGACCGACGCGCTGGTGAGTCGGGATCCAGAAGTGGCCGAGCTCGTGCGCCAAGGAAAACCGTCGTCGCCCTTCCGACTGTTGCGCTGCGAGCAGAATTCCGGCGCCACCGCCTTTTAGGCGCACCAGAACCGCGGCGTAACCAGGCTCCGCGTACTTGGAAGCCGTGACTTCGATTTCTGCGTCATCAAGTATGGCATCGAGCTCGCATGCGCGAGTTTCGAGGAGCCCGCGCTGCTGACGGAATAGATGCGCAATCTCTCTCCCGCGCGAACGACCTTGAAGACCCGGAGACAAAAGAAGTGATCTTGAGTTTTTACTTCCGTTGGGAAGACTTTGCCGAATGCTTCGCGCGTAAATAGGCGGCAAATTGTTCTAGCTCCCGCCTCGCGTCGTCCGTGAGACCTCGATACTGCCGGAAAAGAGCGGTCTCCTCCTCGCTTAGCCCTTCCATTTCTCCGCCGACAAGATGGGCCGGACTCAAGTTCATCGCCTCAGCGAGCTGCCTGATTGTCTCGTAAGATGGGTTTCTCTCTCCGGCCTCAATTTGTGAAACCGCTGACTGGGAGAGTCCGACCGCGCGCGCTAAGGATGATTGTGTGAACCCAGTTTGCTCTCGGATCTTCGCGAGCCGTGCTCCAAACCCCATTACCC
>CABEAZ010000236.1_pt1 | contig 14582 bp, 22 predicted proteins | sample 3132471 | NCBI WGS metagenome assembly CABEAZ01 (sample SAMEA5534345, study PRJEB31848) | metagenome | biome: tundra; feature: field; material: soil | place: USA | collected 2013-05 | depth 0.45 m | reverse complement strand
CGGCAGCCGCCCAGATTCGAGCATCCGTGCGATGTGCGCGGCGCTGTATCCACTTTCGGCTGCCGCCTGCGTGAGTGTCAGCGCTTCAAGTCCGTGTTCGGTCTCGTATGCGTCGAGTTCCTCGGCGCACGCCTCCTTCGTCGTCGCGGCTTCAATTGCCCCGTGACGACGAAGGAGTGCAGCTTCTTGCCGCCACTTTTCGGATAGGTTCATCACCCGATCATCGTGTTAGGCATTAGCTAAGAAGCGGCGGTTAATTCACGAACCCGCCAACCTCGCCGCTGACCTCTTCCACATACTTAAGGAAGACATCATCGCGACCTGCGAGGTTGACTGGAACGAACGAAATCTGGATTTCGACGAACTCTCCACTGTCGTCGATAAACTCCACTACGTCGCCGACCTTGAGCCCGCCCTTCTTCACTTTGTCGCCTATCTTGTACCTAGTCATGCTGCCGCCTCTCTGAGATAGTGAAACCCGCCGCGATTGCGGCACGGTCAGGCAAAACTTGCCCCTACATCATTGTGGGGCCTCCTCTCCGCTCAGCCGGGAAGAATCGAGGGTTAACGGGTTAAGTTTTGGTTGAGTTTGAAAAGGTCAATTCAGGTGGTGCTTATCCGTTTTTTATGGGCACGATCGCGGAGGGCTGCATCAATCCACAACACCCTCAGCTTTTGTTCGGGTCGGCGGGCGCGACCTGATGATGTGAAAAGCCCCGCCGCGATAGCTCACGTCGGGGGCATGACAACTTAGTTGGGACAAAAAACGAAGCCCCCAGCCGGTTAGGACCGAGGGCTAGAGGCTCCGCCTCGAGCTTCTCAGAGAATTCCCACTACGCCGAAGTAATGGGCACCTCTGGTCTATCGGATGATGCTAGCCGCCTGTGGAAGACGGCCCTGGAGCCAAGCACTAACCGTTGGATCGATCGAATACCAAGCGGCTTCGCCCTGCAAACGGGTCACGAGCAATCCGTCGTTCGCGTCGATGTGCAGGCGAAGAGAGAGTGCGATTTGCGACGCTGAGGAATTCGCTTCTACCACCCACGAGGACTTCAGCGGATGACACCACGACGTACCCAGCGTTTTGATGGCCGGGATGAGGGAATCGTAATTCCGTCCCGGCTGCCTTAGATCGTAATCGATCTGGTAATATTTGCTCACTGCAACGTACCTCTAGAAGCGGCTGTCGAGATCAACTGCGGGGTCCACCGTATGTGGTCGAGACAGTTGCTTTGAGTTCCGCTCCATGGATTCTGCCGGTGAATTCCGGCGATTTATCACAGCTGCGGAGACTGTCATCACTCCGCGAACGTCCGTAAAGAAGCCCCCGCGCCGGTCCTATCGCTGACGGGGCTCGGCATTTCCTTACATCGGCTCATCTGTAAGGTACTACCCTTCGTGAGTCCAGGCAAGACTGATGTGCTACGGGTTTGTGATCTTGCTTGCTTGTGCTTCGGTTGATTTTCGGCGACGTTTAATGAGCGTAATACAGGTCACCACAGGAGGGACCAAACATGGGTAAGCCATCGAAATCGACCCCTCATGGTCGCGATGCCAGGACCGGGCATTTCACGTCCGTCGAGGAAGCGCGGAGGGCGCCAGCCACTCACACCGTCGAGAGAGTTCCGAAGCCCGGGCTTGGCGAGTCAGGGATCCCTTCGAGAAACATCATTCACGGCCGTGACGCGCGAACGGGAGAATTCACAACGGTAGAGGAAGCAATCCAACACCCCAGTACTCACGTTGTGGAGAGAGTTCCGAAACCGGGGTTCGGACACACATAGCGGTTAGAATTCGAGGTTTACAGAGGAGAACCATCGACAAAGAGGACCATCAAGCTTTCACTAAACGGATATGATCCCTGACACTGTTGTTGTAATCAATAGGACAATACCCCCTACCGACTACACGCCCTTAATCATCGGGCTGTCGGCGCCGATTCTCGTCGCGATAGCGACTGGAATAAATATCTTCGTGCAGCGTAGGATTGCCGACAAGGCGGTGGAAACCCAACAGCAGTTGAGTGCCGACGCCATCGCAGTTCAACAGCAGATTGCGGCACAGACCGTGACCACCCAGCTAGACATTGCTCGGAAGGAGAATGTCGTTCAATCGAGGCGCGAGTGGGGTGGCGATGTGCGCGCTACGTTTGCCAGCTTTCGGAGCGTAGCCGGGTCACTCGCCTTGAAGACCGCCCGCGCAGGAAGTGAGGGTCTGAAGAGAGATGAGTCCGAAATCAAGGAGGTCGCCGAACTCTTTCGTCTCCAAGCCCTTATCAGACTTTATCTCGATCTGAGCAAAGAGAGCCACAATGCAATCTACGACACAGTGGTCGCGGTAAACCATTTGGTGACACTCAGAGAAGATGTAGAGGCGGCCAGGACGGAGACACCTGACACAGGAAAGTACCGAAGGGCTCGCAAATTCAAAACAATCGGTGAAGCGTTTGTCACCTTAGACGATCAGGTGAGCGATCTGCTGGAATCCAATTGGGAAAAGATCAAAGCGGGTGCGTAGCGCGCCTCTTGGAAATGGGGTCGAGATGATCTCATCATTTCTTGGGAAATGCGTGCGAGAGACTACAAACTGCATGAGCCGGGGTGTGCTCCCACTCATGGCAGATCTCTAGGAGGTCCACCCCCCGCTACCTACCCTCTCACGAGATCACGAAGAGATACGGCTACCCGGTTTCAGCATTGTTTCGCGGCGGAACTCAGGGGAATGTTCAGCCAGTTTTACCGTCTGCCTAGCGATCTGCGATGCAACACGGTAGTTGCGACTGATACCGATGAATGCTGCCCACCGTAAACAATCACCTTGATTGTTGTGTGTTCACAGTTCGGCCCCGTTCTCTCGCAGATGCGTTCCTCTTAGATCATCGAAGATGATCGAAGAGGCTACTTGCCGGGTTGGACCGCAGGCGGCACTGGTGTGATCCCAGAAGTGCCCGGAGTGGAGTAGCCTGGGGCCGACTTCGGCGCCGCTGGCTTCACTAACTCGGCGCTGTAGATCTCTGCCGGGTGGGCGGTCTTCTGCCCTGTCTGTGCTTTCCCATCGAGCGGAACGGGCGCGAATAGCGGTTCTCTCGGCGTGCTGTGCTGTTTTGCAGGCTTCGTCATTGTGTTCTCCTTGAAGTTAAAGAGCGGTGCTCCGCACTTGACCGTCGCGGAGTCGTTCGAGTATTCCCTTCCGAGCGACGAGGTTCGCCTTCTGTCTTGTAAGGGCGAGAATTTCACTGGCTTCTTGCCGGCGCTCCGCTGCGGCGATCTTCTGTTCCGTCCAAGCGATTTGACGCTCGCACCCTTCGATGTTGCGATTGAGTGCAGAAACGCTTCTTGGAATTGGCGGCTGGTCGAGCTGAGATGCCGCTTGAGTCTCGTCCATGCCCAAGGATGCTGGGGTGGCTCGTTCGGGCTGGCTCTCTGCCGATCTCGCACTTGCTCGGGCGGTCGTCGCGTGCTTGCTAGGGCTCATAACGCATCCTCTGGAAAGGGTCGTGTGTCCAGCCGGGCGGAAGCGGCCATGATCTTCTCTACGGCTTCGCGAAAGGGTCGACACACGCCACACGTTTCGCAGGAGCAGACGGGAAGCCGTACGCCGGATTCGGTTGCGGCAGTAGAGGCGAAAATCGCAGCGTCGATGTCTGGAATGTGGATTCCAGAACACGTCGCGCAGACAGCCCCACTTTGAACTAGCTCTTTGAGCGATTCTTCCGGAATCTCAGACATCATTTCAGCTCGTTCATAGGTTGAAAGCTTCGAGATGCCCTGTTTGGCAGGGGGTGGGACCGACTCTCATCACACCGACCACCGAACTGTCTACTGAAGTTTTCCATCTCTGCCTGCTATCTCGATTTGTGGCGCGCCCACCTGTTTTCTCTGGGCCTCTCTCAAGCGTTGGCTAAACATCTTCACACCTTGCTTGATCGTCTCGTGATCGTGGACGACGACTTCGTGGCTTGCTGTTGGACTTCCAAGGTTTCTGTTGACTATATAAACCGCAGCTTCGAACGCGAGACGATTCCGGAGTCGGCCTTGAGCAGTTGCCACGATTACTGTCTGCGCGGTACTCAGTAATTCAGTCCACGGCATCAACCTTCCTGCTGTTGCTTCTGTTATCCGCTCGTGCAGTTCTCGTAAGAATGCTCGGACCTTATCAGATTTCAGCAGGATTGAGGCTTCAACACTCGCACGGTCGTACGTGCTCTCAGGATTGATCGACAGGTAGGCTCGCGTTCCATTGCCAGCGTGTTCGCCAGCGAAATACTCCTCGGCGAACCGTCGCTCCATCGGCGTAATCGGAAGGCCACCTCTGGTCTGCTCGGCGTCAACGACTCTCATCGCGTGAGCAGCCCGCTGTTGATTCACGTCAGCGTCCGTTCAGTTTCGCCAACTTCCGCTCTCCGGCGCTCAAAACAGAATCCATTACCTCTTGCCACTTGGCTCGATCGCTCTGATAGAGTTGCATGAGTTCGGCGCTGCTCATCCTCTCGAAAAGAGTCGCGCTTTCATCTTCTTGTTTGCGCTTCTTCTCGGGGCTCGGTGTTTCATCATCGTCTATGCCCAAGTCCTTCAGTCCATCTTGGCCGATTTGTATGAAGTCTCTGAACCGTGCCTCCTGCTCCTTTTTCGTTTCTGGCATCGTTATCTCCTCTTTGGTGATTACTTCTTGTTCAAGGTTGCCGTGCACTTAACGTCGGTTTTTCTCTTTGCCGCCGCGTTCTTCCGTCGAGTAGCCGTCGCCTTCGCTGACCGAGCCTTCCGAGTTGCCTCCTCGCGCTCCATTCCCTCGTGAATCTTCCCGAGTACTTCCGCGGTCCACCGGGCGCACACTTTCTGGAGGAGGTCGCGCACGACAGGGTTTTCCAAGTAGGCTGGGTCGATCAGCACCCACGGCGTACTCTTGCCGTCCCTGATGATGACCGTCGCTCCAACTGTCTCGTACCGAACGCGAGGATTTGCCTGCCCCGCTCTGAGTAGTCCCTCCAAAGAGGTGATCATCCACTCGCGGACCAGAGTGGGCTCTTCGTCGTCGTGTGTCTGCTGCCGCTGCAGGGGCAGCTCGACGGCGATAGCGTCGATGTATGCTTCTTCGAGTATGTCACGCACTACACCGATGGTCTCGTCAACCGTCTTTGAAGGAATCTTCATGGCCGGGCCTCTGTTAGGAGTCACGCTCATCGTGTCCCCGGAGGCGGTCATCGGATGGTCTTAATCGAATGCATCCACTGAGCTAGCCACTCTTGGTGCTGCTCGGGTGTCATCCCGTTTGCTTGTTGTCCTCTCGCGATCACGTCCTCTTCCTTTGAATTCTTCCAGTAGTCGAAAGCCTCCTGACTGATGATCGCTGACACCAGCCGTGACCGCCGCTTCTTCTGTCTGAGGCACGCCCCCACATAGGTCTCGAAGGCGGCCGAGGTCTCTAGCTGTGTGCCTAGCTCGATGAGCCGCACCACGGAGAAGCTCTGCCTCTCCACTGGCCCCAACAACTTCTCCGCGGTGGTGAAATTCTCGGCGACAAGGAGGCGGCCCTCCCACGTTTCAGGAATCGCCGCGGTGATCCTCTCAACGCGCCAAGTCTTCGTCCAATCAAGACGCCGACGGTTGAAGATCATTCTCACGAGGTCGGCTCGAACCTGTAGCACCCTCGGTTCGCCTGCCGGTTCATTCAGGGTCAATCGTTCTGCCAAAGTCAGCAGGCTCGCTTCGGGCACATAGCGGGCGCCTGCGCTCAGACCGAACTCCACTCTCCTACGCTGTCGCAGCCACGCCGCGCATTTGGCGACCTCTGCTGGCACCGGCGCTTGTGGCTTCGCCTTTCTTCTCGTAGCCGCCAAGTGCTCGGGGGAGAGCGGCCCTCTGGGCTTACCCTTTTCCCACGCCATGCTCGGCTACTCCTTGCTCCGACTGATGGAAAGATTTTCTGAACAACATGCCGGAGGCTGCTGTTTCCTCTCTCTGTTTCAATTGCAAACAGCCTTCTAGTAGAGATGAAAAGTCTTTGATCTTGAAAAGCATTTGATCTTCTCTCTATTAGAAGCGCGTTTGCAATTGAGGTCCAAGTAGCTCATGGCTTTACGTTGGCCGCGATCTAGAAGGCGTTTGCAATTCAATTTTCTGCGTGTTCACCGTGGCTCTCACCATGGTTCTCGGCCAATTGCAACGCGCCCCCTCCATCTGTGGCGTTCTGCCCTCTCCCCCCTCTGTCAGCTCTGACTCGCACTCCAGCGGCGGTCAGAAGGGAACGCATCCCCCAAGCAATTCCCTGTGCTAGGGTCAATCGGTGAGAGCCGCAAAGATCTCGGAACTGTCCATACAAATCGCGATCTACCAGTCCTTGAACCATGACTTTCTTTCCCGAGACCGCCTTCACTGCCGAGTCATTTAACGATTCCATTGCCGAACCTCCCTAGATGCAACAAGGCCCACCCTTGGCATCTTCATTTCTCCGTGGGTGGGCCCTCCGCGAGCCCGTATTCAATTTCAATTTATTTGTTGCCGTATAGATAGGGCGCCCAGCGCTGAGACCGCAATGACCTGGGGCTAATCAACAAAAGGGTGGGTACCAATCCAGTGGTATTGGTCCCTGAGGTTTGCTCAGCAACGCCGCATCTTGGGCCTGTCAGCAGAGCGCGATTTCCGCTCGATGCTGCTGTTCACGCGAATAACCTGCTTTCTTGCAGACCTTCTGCTGGGGTATGGCTTCACCCCATTCAGGTGCGGTGGTTTTTCCGCAGTCACCTGCGTAGCCGATAACTCTCGGATAACTTCGGCGTCGCTGCTTGAGATAAACGTCGCACCCGCAACAGCTTATCTTCCGCGAACCGATAGCTGTTAATCACCGGGTCGGGGGTTCGAGTCCCTCCTCGGGAGCTGTTTTAAAGCCCCATGTGGTAAAGAGATACGAAAACGGTCATCCCGCTAAAATGGGTGGCCGTTTTCGTTTTTGTGTGACTACGGTGTGACAAATCATTCGTCTGTGAGCGTGTTATGCATTGAACCGCTCATGTTGCCTCGTTCGGACGCATCCACCTCAAATGATTGAGCGATCGCCGTAATCCGCTCTTTCATCTGCCAATCTCGGCCAAACCAGCGAAATAAGCCTGCGCCCCTGCAACTGCGGGCTTGCGGGGATCGCTATTTCGCTGTCAGATAGCACGCGAACCGCGACAGTCTGTGGAGCGCCGCGGCGCTCACGGGTTATTGCAGACGCTCAAAAAGGTGGTTCTCAAGGAAAACCCGCATTGCCGTCACGTAGTTCAGGAACGGGAGTTTGCCGATTTCACGAGTCCCAGTCGCGAGAGCTGCTCGCAAAGGGCACCGATCACGTGAGACCGCGCAGTTGCGATTTCGATGTGACGGTTTTCTTCGAGAGACCGTAATTCGTTGTCAATCGCCCTCCAGAGAGCAGTCCCTTCGTGATGGTCATACGCATGTCCAATCGAGCTCACTCGAAGACATGGCTCGTACCAAGTACCTGGAATGTTCTCGAGCGAATAAACCGGGTCGCCAACATCATCAAAACCGACCTCCATTACCACGCACTTGTAACCCGCATATTCCAGTTGATCGGGTGAGAGAGCGTGATGCTGGGTTCCGGTTGAGAGAAAGCCTTTGAGCGTCTCGCGTTCCGCGATACTCACGAGTGCACCCACCGCGAAGTTCTTTGCTTGCTCTGCGGCCATCGCTTCTCTCTTAGCTATCTAACGCTGCTTCAATCGCAATCGGTCTCATAACGCATCATTGTGGCCAAAGCGAGGTTTTCAGGAGCGGTCCACGACGACCGCGATCACCTCGAAGATGGAGATTATAAGCCCGGCAATCACTCTATGATTGTCGGGCTTTTTGATGCGCGGATGAAATGCTGTCGGCGTCTCGTGAAACAGCGACCTTTGCGTGTCAAAGGCGCGTGGTCGTGTTTCGGCCTTTGAGGAAATGCCAGATGATCGCGACCACCGCGATGATGAGGAGGATGTGAACAAGCCCACCAGCCACAGGGAAAACAAAGAACCCCAATGCCCAGAGAACGATTAGCACCAGCGCAATAGTGAGGAACATGACTACTCCTTAGACGTTGTGGGCTTGCAATCCTGCATAGAACGGGCTGCTTGGGTGCCTTAGACCTTCCGCTCAGTCTTACCGAAATCCTTCTGGATCTTGCCCTTGGCTTCCTCGACCCGACCTCTCACCTCTTCGCTCGTGGCACCGGTCGCCTTACCGAGATCACCGCGAAACTTGCCCTCGGTTTCCTTGATCTTGCCCTTTGTCTCGTTCTCGAGACCGTGCTTGTCAATTGCCATACATCCTCCAACTGAGGTTGGCCGCAAGAATAAGCGGTGCTTACTCGATCTATGAATGCAAGCGTCAGGCCCAGCTGATTGAGATGCTTGTAAGGAAATGAAATCCTTGCCGCGCCGAGTCCGACGTACTTATAGTAGAAGTACTGCCTGTCGTGCCTACGATGGACAGAGCGAAATGCAGTCATCTCAAGACTCTCCCGCGTCCGTCCTGGATCTTCCCCTTTGCTTCCTCGGCTCGACCTTTTACGTGCTCGCTCGTGTCGCCGGTAGCCTTACCGGCATCACCTCGAAACTTGCCCTCGGTTTCTTTAATCTTGCCCTTCGTCTCGTTTTCAATGCCGCGTTTGTTGAGACCTTCCACGCTCCTCCAGCCGAAGAAGGAAAAGTCGTGAGCACACCCTACAACTGGCGGAAAGCACCGGATCAGTACAATCCGGGGTTTTTTAACCTCGAGCACCAGGCGATCCAGCGGAGCCTGTCCGCGCTCCAGGGCGGGATACCCGTTGTGAACTTTGAGGACATGGGAGGGAGCGTCAGCAATAACGCCCAGCAGAACACATCGGCCCTCTACCGGGCCTGTGACGCGGTGCAAGCGACCGGGAACTCAGGGGGCGGTGGAGTAGTCCTCATCCCGGGCAACAGTTACGCGATCAGCGAGTTCTCGTTCAGGAACCACAGCAATGTCCACATAGTGGGCGCCGGGAACATCATCAACGACGACGGCACGCACGTCTCGCCCTCGCAATTCAAAGTTACGTCTGGCGTCTTCGGCGTCCGGTTTCCGCCTACGAGCTGGTATTGCGGGATGCAGAACATTGCTCTCCTATCGAACGGCGTGCTCAATCCCACCCCTCCCTGCACGATCAGAACGCCGGGCACCGAGTACGGCATACTCATCGAGACGGGCTCGACCTTTATACAGGGCGTACAGGTGCAGGGATTCCAGCAGGGGGTGGTCGGGGCGTCGGGGCTGAATGGCAACGTATTCGACCGCGTACTCACCTGCTACAACACCAAGACCGGATTCGCCGTCACCTCGGGTACGGCAGCGGCTTATGCGGTCTGTCACCCCAATCTGACTCCTCCAGCATCGCCCGTAGCGAATACGAAGTACAAGGTCACAGGCTCGGCCATCTTTCGGAACGCAGTCGGCATGGTCCTACGCGATGGCTTGGGCAGCTTCGACTCCCCCTCCATTCAAAATCAGTACGGACCCGGACTCATCGCATACGAAGGCGCTCTGGATAACAAACGTGGAGCTTTGGACAACGGGCCAACCGCGACGTTTACGGGTGTTCCGTGGTTCGAGGACAACTGGTCCGGATTTGATGTGACCCAGCCCTACGCCTTCCAAGCCACGAACTCGATGCTCTTCGAGTCAGCCGGTGTGCCGATGGCGTGGACGAACAACAACAACACCACGCTTTCAGATGCAGGCTATCACATAATCTCCAAGAGCATCGTCGCGACGCAGGGCAAAACCCCGAGCTTCTTCAAGTTCGAGAACGCGATTGTAAGTCTGCGGTTCCTCCAGAAGGCGGCATTTCTACAGAGCTCCTACCTCTGGAAATTCCTGGAATGTGGTTCGCTGGGCGGGGATCAGGCCAACGCGTGGAGATTCGGTGACGGCGCCCCCTTCAATGGAACCGGGACCTTCTTCCGCGATTTCAACGGGACGCTACCAGCCAACCTGGGTGATCGTGGCGTGTCGTGGAAGACGCTCAATCTGAACCCGATTCTAAAAACTGGCGTGGGTCACACGGTGGACGACGTGGTAGCAGCACTCCAGGGCAAGGGATTGCCGCGACAGACATGACCAACTTCGGCAGAGAAGACTTGAGGGCGAAATGAGCATACCGGCCGCGAGCGAACCACGCGAGTTTTGGGGCAACACTGCGCGAACTGCGTTCGAAACGCGGGATCAGTGAGGAGAAACTTGCTCGGAAGGCGAAAGTTTCGCGGAACTTCTTGGGCTCGGTTGAGCGAGGAGAGTCGAGCCTGTCATTAGAAATTGCTGATCGAATTTCCCGCGGTTTGGGACTCGCCCTGCACGAGTTACTAAGGCTCGTAGAGGCAAGGCGAAAATAACCTAGAGCGCGAGCAGCGAGGTCCGAGTCACAACGGTGCGTCAGTCGAAACAGACCCTGTTAATCGTGCGGTCGGTCGTTTGAATTCCACCAAATCGGCATCCGCAGATGCTGTGTGACCGCTGTGTGACCGCTGTGTGACCGCTGTGTGACCGCTGTGTGACAACTCAGCCAAGGTCGACTAACCTCGCAAGATCACCGGACACTAAAAACAATGTTATCCCCTTCTGGGGAGAGAACTTGGAAGGTCTCCGCCACACAGGGCGGAACTGTGCGGAACTACAATTTTCAGACTGTTAATCACCGGGTCGGGGGTTCGAATCCCTCCTCGGGAGCTGTTATAAGGTGCACAGTCGCATCGCTTATGCAAACGGGCACTTCCGAAAAGGAGTGCCCGTTTTGCTTTGGTGTGCTCCCGACGGTTCTCGGGCGAAACGCCTCACATCATCACTGGATCGACTGCAATCCGAGAATGCTCGATAACACGCTGCCCAGGATCGAGTACGTGCCATTGGACGAGGTCCCGTATTGGGACCGGCTATTGTATCCGTCGCCGTACCCGCGCTGGAAGCCTTGGCGGAAGTAATAGTTGTAGTCGGTCTGGTCGACGTAGTTTCCGCTGTACCCGTAGTTGGCGTCGCGATACGGGGCAGAGTTTTGGTAGTTCGACGCCCAGTGGTCCTGCCTGTCGGCCTGCCCGGAGCGGTAGCCCTGCTGATAGCCGTAGTTCACCGCTTGCCGCAGTACGTCGGCGCCGTACTGGTTCGTCTGGCGAGTGGCGCCGCTGACGGTGTAGCGATACGTGTGCGGAGTGCTGATGTACGGATCGTTCGAGTAATTGCGGGCGGTCTGTAAGCGCTGCTGCTGCTGCTGCAGCTGGGCCGTGTACTGCTGCTGGACCTGATACTGGGCGGTGCGCTTCTGCTGTTGCAGCTGGGCCGTTTGCTGTTGAACGACGTGAACCTGCTGGGGGAGGCGCTGCTTGTATTGGGTCGCGCGCTGCTGCTGCGCCTGAACGCGCTGGTGCTGCTCTGCCGGCGAGACGGGCGCCGGCGGAGCCGACTTTTTCCCTCGGTTGCCCTGCGCGTGCGCCATGGCGCTTCCGCCGACCACCAAGAACAACAGTGCGGTGCTGACAACTCGGGCTCGTCTCATCGGTCATGCCTCCATTGAGCGAATAATTCCTGAGGTGCACGCCGACGCTGCCGAATGGCTGCGCTCGAGACCGTTGCGCTCAGTAATGTTTTCAGAGATCGGCGGCTCGCCGAGGAACGGGCTCGTCGGCTGCTGCTGCCGGCGACTGTGTTTGCGCGGCCACTGATTCATTCCACAAGCGCAACTCCTATGCCCCGCCCGATTTTCCACCATCGTGATCAAGGCGCCGCGATGAAGCGATGAGTCCGTGTCTACTACAGCTAGATGGTTATGCTTCGCTTCCACCTGAATGCGCAATTAATCCGTGGCGCAACACGCTGGCGGTCCGAGGCCGATGCTATCGTGAGGTAGGCGGCCGGCGTGCACCGCATAGACCTCCCGGTAGCTCGCGTCGAGCCGGTCGAGTTCCCCCTCCCAATCGAGCCCCTCGGCGGTGCGCCGCGCGCCACGTGCGAGCTCGTCGCGCAGCTTGGCATCCATGACGAGCCGCACGATCGCATGCGCCATCTCAGCGACGTTGCCCGCAGGGAAGGCTAACCCATTCTCTCCGTGGCGGAGGTGGTCGGCGACGCCGCCAGCGGGAGTGGCGATCACCGGGAGGCCGCTTGCCATCGCTTCGAGCACGACGAGGCCGAGTGTCTCCGTCAGCGACGCGAAGACGAAGGCGTCGGCGCTCGCATAGAGTTGCGGCAGCGCGCGTGTGTGATCCAACACGCCGAGAAAGGTGACGTCGGGCGGTGCTGCGCGGCGCAGCGCAGGCTCCTCGGGCCCTCCGCCGGCGACGATGAGATGAAGGCTTCCAGCCGGAAGCCGCCCGCGCGCCATGCTGAAGGCGTCCAGAATCCAGTGCACGCCCTTCTCGGCCGCGAGGCGTCCGACGTGGAGCAGGACAAACTTGTGCTCCCATCCGTTCAGACGGCGGATCACCATATCGCGCCGCTCCGGCGCGAAGGTTCGCGTATCAAGGGTGCGCCCCCACACCTCGACGTCGTGAACTCCAAGCGCGAGCAGGTCCGCGCGCGCCGCGCGCGATGGCGTGTACGTACGGAGCGTACGCCCGTGGAAGCGGGCGATGTAATTGGAGACGACGTTCCGGAGCCTTGGAACTCCATACGCTTCGGTATAGCGACTGAAATCCGTGTGATACGACGAAACCAAGGCAACTCCAGCGCGCCGCGCGGCGATCTGCCCCAGGCGACCGATCATGAATTCCGTGGCACAGTGCACGAGGTCAGGCCGGAACGTTTGCACCGTCCGGGCGATGCGCCGATACGCTGGTGCCGGTGCCGCAAGGCGAATGTCGGGGTACAGCGGGAGTGCCATGCTCGGGAGCTCCAAATGCAAGTCGGCACTGCCGAAATCGTCGATGAAGTGCTTCACCCCGTGTAGCGGGTGCGTCGGATAGCGGGGCGCGATGACCGCGACCTTCCATCCGCGCGCGCGTAGGCCCGCCACGGTGCGTGCCGTGACGACCGACACGCCGTTGACCTGTGGCGGGTAGGTATCGGTGCAGTAGAGGACGCGTGGTGCTCGACCATTCGTCGACGTCAGCGGGGAAGCTCCGTGAGAGATGAACTAAGCTGGCCGTCTTCGCAGCGCTCGGCCTCGGCGTCGGCGAGGCGCTACAGATCCCGCCGTTGCAGCGAATACATCGCGGCTCCGAGCATGAACACGAAGTAACCGCCAGCGTACACCACCGCCGTCATGCTGGGGATCGACACGTTGGCGAACGGAGAAAACGACAGCGAACCCGCCAACGGCGTCTGCATCTCGTACGCGGCCCGCCGCCAGAGTGACTCGCTTGGCATGATCAGGCTCGAGAATACGCCCAGCGTCACAATCTGCGTGCTCTGCGAAAACCCACTCACTTGCTCCAGCCATCCACCCATGAACGCGACGCCCTGGAGCCCAAGGGCGAGCACGCCGCAGGTCAGCGTCGAGAACCGTGTGCCCAACAGGAACGTCACGCTCAGCGCGACGATGCACTCAGCGATGATGAGCACCATCCCATGAAACGGATGCTCGGGCAGGACGCCCGTGACGGCGAAGGCAACCGCGACCGTGCTCCAGAACGTGATGGCGACGTATGCCGTGACCATCGCGGTGAATCCGAGGAATTTACCGGCGAGGATCTGCCACCGCGCAATCGGCTTCGTGGCAATGGCGTGAATCGTCCCGGAACTGATCTCGCCGGCCAGCGTGTCTATCGACGTGAGAATCGTCATCACGACCGCAAGAAGATCGCACGTGTACAGCCCTATCATCAGTATGCCGCTCTCCACTTGATACCGCACGAACGGCGACATCGGGCGTCCTTCGAACTCGAGGACCTGAAAGCGCAGCGCGACGGCGAAGATCGCGAGCAGCAACACCGCGGCCAGCATCGCGGTCCACAAGATCTTACGCCGCGCTGCCTCGCGCAGCGTGACACCGGCCATGATCCAGATACCGCTCACAGCCCGCGGTCCTCGCCCACGAGCTTCACGAACAAGTCCTCGAGCGACAGCGGCTCCGGCGTGACGCAATAGACGTCGGCACCCGACGCGACGAGGAGACGCACGATTTCAGGCAGCACGTCTTGCGACGGCACGCCAAAGGTCAACTGGTCGCCCTCGTACCGAGGTGCGCGCACCAGCCCCGCAAGTTGAGCGACCGCCGCCGGCGGCAGGTTGCCGACCTGCGCGGTGACGTGAAATCCCTCCGGTGAAGAGGTCCTCAGATCTTGATTGGCGATAATCTCGCCGTCCTTGATGAATGCCACGCGGTCGCACGTGATTTCGATTTCGCTGAGTAAATGCGAATTGAGAAACACGGTCGCTCCGCGGTCGCGTTGTGCGCGGATGACGTCGCGAACCATGCGGCGCCCCATCGGGTCGAGCCCCGATGTCGGCTCGTCGAGGAAGACAATCTGCGGCTCGTGAATCAGCGCTTGTCCCAGGCCAAGTCGCTGCAACATGCCCTTGGAAAAGCCGCGCAGGCGACGGTCGGCGTGCTGCGCGATGCCAACGAGCTCGAGCACCTCCGGAACCCGAGTACGCAAT
>CABEAZ010000230.1_pt1 | contig 14932 bp, 15 predicted proteins | sample 3132471 | NCBI WGS metagenome assembly CABEAZ01 (sample SAMEA5534345, study PRJEB31848) | metagenome | biome: tundra; feature: field; material: soil | place: USA | collected 2013-05 | depth 0.45 m | reverse complement strand
CTGCGGTGAGAGCCTCAAATTCCAGAGCAAGGGAACGTCGATACGTTTTAACGCTTGTTCGGCATGCGGCGCCCGCTCACCGGACCGAGGTCGATCATGAGGGCGATCACGAGTCCGGCAATCGGCCAGAAGCTCCAGTGTCCACCGAACCAGTTATGCACGGCGGAATACCAGAGGAGAGTCGTCGGGAGGAAGACGAAGCCAATGATCGGCCACAGGAGATTATCGAAGACGCCGCGGTACCAGTGGGTGAAGAACCAGAGCAGCGCGACCACGAGTCGCGGAGTGGCAAGGGCCATCAGAGTCATGATGCAGGGCATCGGTCAGGATTCCTCGCGCGCTCGGCGCTTCGACGTGGATGTGGACGTTTCGATGATCCCCATTCTTGGTGCTGCCGCGCGGAGCTCGCTCCGTGCCTTCTCGCCTTTCAGGGCCATACGACCCGCATTGTTCGTGCGAGCCGAGCCCCGGCGTTCGCGCTCCCGGCCCCTTAGGCTGTCGCCACAGACGGAAAGTCTCACCGCAAACGCCGGATGTTCGTCATCTGACGTAGAAAATACGGTGCGTACCGGGCGCGTGTTGCGGCTCCTGGCTATCGGGGCAGCGCCGGCGTCTCGCTCCGCTCGGCGAGCAGCCTGGCGGAGAACCGCTGCGCCTCGGCAATGCGCTCGACCTCGACCGCGATGGCGTCGACAGACTGCTGCAGCTGGTCGAAGCGCTGCTCCATCTGGAGTACGTTCGGCAGCTCGCGTTGGGGCACCTTCTTCTGAACGCTGCGAAAGAGCCACGCCGAGATGCCGGAGAGCGACCCGACCAGGCCAACGATGATGACCGCGACTACCGCAAAGTTTGCAACATCAGGATTCATGGCGGACTCGGCCAGAGTTTGTCAGGATTTCCCACATAGAATACCTACGTAGCGCGCCCACGCGGGTTTCGATGAGCCGATTCAAATTACTGAAGTCATGATCAAGCCGCGTAGCTACGACGCCATTGTCGTCGGACTGGGCGCGATGGGCAGCGCGACGCTGTTTCATCTCGCACGCCGTGGCCTCCGCGTTCTGGGACTCGAGCAGTTCTCGGAGGCACACCAGCTCGGCTCGTCTCACGGGGACAGTCGCATTATTCGCGAGACCTACTTCGAGCATCCGCTGTACGTGCCGCTGGTCCAGCGAGCGCACGAATTGTGGCGCGAGCTGGAGGCGACGAGCGGAGCATCGCTGATGAAGATCACGAGCGGGCTCATGATCGGCCCGAGCGACGGAATGGTCGTCGCCGGCACGTTGCGAAGCGCGCGCGAGCACCACCTTCCGCACGAAGTTCTGACTCCGGCGCAGGTTCGCGAGAGGTTCCCGGCATTCCGGCTCGCGTCGAACCTCGTCGCGGTGCTCGACCCACGGGCCGGCTACCTCGACCCGGAGGCGTGCAACAAGGCACATCTCGATGCGGCGCGGGCCGCTGGCGCGGAAACACGCTTCGACGAGCCCGTGCTCGAATGGAATCCGGATGGCGAAGGAGTTCGCATACGCACTGGCGCCGGTACATACACCGCGCATCGCCTGGTGCTCGCCGCGGGAGCATGGAACACCGGACTCGCGCGCGATCTTCAGTTGCCGCTCACGGTCGAGCGTCAAACGGTATTCTGGCTGGAGCCAAGCGGATCGCCTTACACGTACGAAGCGGAGCGCTTTCCCATCTACGCCTACGAATACAAAGCCGGCCATATCTGCTACGGCTTCCCTCGACTTTCACGGGGAGTGAAGGCGTCGGTGATGCACTCAGGAGATACGGCGCGCGATCCGGACAGCGTCGAGCGCACCGTGAATGACGACGAAGCGAAGCCGCTCCGCGCGGCGCTGTGTCCGGTGCTACCGGAACTGGCGGAGGCGCCCGTTCGTGACTGCGGCGTTTGCCTGTTCACCAACACGCCGGATCACGATTTCATCATCGACTTCCATCCGCTCCTTCCGCAGGTGCTGATCTCGAGCCCGTGCTCGGGGCACGGATTCAAATTCGCGAGCGCGATCGGCGAGCTGCAGGCGGATCTTCTCACGACAGGGAGGTCACGATTCGATTTGTCTCCATTTCGCATTGGCAGATGGCCCACGAACCAACATCAACCGAACCGCTCCTCTTTCGCGCAATAGCTCAGAACTCCAACGTGGAGAGGTACGCATAGTCGCGCCGTGCGCTCTCGAGCGGAGTCCCCGGATAGCTCTCCTGCTCGATGTACAGGATCTTCTCGTCGATGTGATCGATGCTCGCTAACAGGCGCTTGAAGTCGATGACGCCCTTTCCGAGATCCGTATCGTGGTCCGCGCCGAGAGCCGGAACGTCCTTGATGTGAAAGAGCCAGTAGCGCGAGCCAAAGCGCTTCAGGTAGTCGAACGGATCACCGCCGGCCTGCGCGAGGTTTCCGGTGTCGAGCTGTAGGCGCACATAAGCGGGGTCGGTGCGTTCGGCGAGCAAGTCATAAGGCACGACGCCGTCGATCTTTTTGAAATCGACGGACTCGTCGTGAAAGCCGATCCGAATACCGCTCGGGAGCGCGCGGCGTCCCGCCTCATTGAGACGATCGGCCCAGTGGCGGTAGTCGTCGAGCGTGGGTTTGTCGCTCGGAATGCTCGCGAGGATCAGGTATTCGTGGCCGAGTATCTTCGCCGTGTCGATCTGGCGATCGAGATCATCGAACGCCTCCCTGCCGACGTGCGTAGATGGCGCACGCAGTCCGTTGCGGTCGAGAATAGCTCGCAATCGTGCTGGCGGCATCCCGAAATTGTTCATCGAGCTGAGCAGCTCGACGTCCTTGTAACCGGCCTGGGCGATGTCGCCGAGCGTGCGCTCCAGATCACGCCGCGCGTCGTCGCGCAAAGTGTAAAGCTGAATCCCCACGCGGCGGAGACGGCGCGGTGTCGATGTCATGCTGCCCGGCCGGAGCGCGCGAGCCAGGTGCGGCACGGCGGCCGCGAGTCCGACAGTCGATAGAAACGTACGGCGATTCATGGGATCTCCTTAAACGCGGACCGCGACGATCGCGGTTCCGTAGCAGAGGACTTCGGTCGCGCCCTGTATGACCTCGGTCGCGTCGTAGTGAATTCCGACCACCGCACTCGCGCCCAGCTCCTGCGCGTGCTTCAGCATCAGGTCGAATGCCTCAGCGCGCGTTTTCTCGCAGAGCTGGGTGAACAGCGAGATGTTCCCGCCGGCCAGGGTCTGGAGCGATGCGCCGATGGTTCCGAAGATAGAACGGGACCGCACCGTTACGCCGCGAACAACGCCAAGCGTTTGAGTAGCGCGGTACCCCTCGATACTCAGGTCCGTAGCCGTCATCGAGTGCGGGATCGGTCTGGCGGCCATGTCAGTCCTCCACGACTTTGAATTAAAGGGCAGGGCGAATGCTCCCAGCGTAACGTCAACCGGGCCCGAGCACCAGACTAATGTCGGATGCGGGCCATGGCGTGAACGTCCGTACTCTCGGCCTCTCGATAGCGCACAGCTGGCATCGCGGCACCCGCCTCCGGCAGGATGAGCCTGAAAAGGATATTGTTTGTGCCGAGCAAATGTCAGACTGACGCACGGGCTGGCAGAACACCCCAATTCGGGAGACGCCATGACGAAGGGCAACTTTTCGCGACGTGAATTTCTGGAAATGAGCGCGGCGGCAGCGGGAGGATCGGTTGCGGCGAGAAGCGTTCTCCTGAGTCCGCAACCGCTCGACACCTCGGCGAGAGCGGCCGCTCCCAGCGACACGATTCGTTTCGGCATGATCGGCATCGGCATGCAAGGGTCCGGGCTGCTCGGCACCTCGATCACGATCCCGGGAGTCGAATGTGCCGCGGCAGCTGATCTCTACGATGGCCGGCACACCCTCGCCCGCGAAATCGTGCGCCCCGGTCTGCCAGTCACCCGGCGCTATCGGGAGCTGCTGGACAACAAAGACATCGACTGCATCGTGGCGGCGGTTCCCGATCACTGGCACCGGCAGGTGGTGATCGACGCAGTCAGCGCGGGCAAGGACATCTACTGCGAGAAGCCCATGTCACATAGCGCCGCCGACGGAGTGGCGATGGTCGATGCGGCAAAGAAGAGCGGCCGCATCGTGCAGATCGGCTCGCAGCGTGTCAGCTCCAAGATTTGCGCGAAGGCCAAAGAAATTGTCTCGCAAGGTATGCTCGGCGATCTCATGCTTGTCGAAGGATCGATGGGCCGCAATGATCCAAACGGAGCGTGGCAATATCCGCCGCCATTCGATCTCTCTCCGCAGAACCTCGATTGGGATACGTGGCAGGGAAACGTTCCCAAGCGGCCGTTCAATCCGTTGGTCTTTGCGCGCTGGCGGTGCTGGAAGGAATACGGCACCGGAGTCGCCGGCGATCTGCTCGTTCATCTGATCAGCGGGATGATGGTGATGCTGGGGATCAATGAGGCGCCGAAGCAGGCATCCGCGGTGGGCGGGATCAGGCACTGGAAGGACGGGCGCAACATGCCCGACGTTCACGCGGTTCTGTATTACTATGGCGATCTTCCGGTCTACATGCGGCTCAATCTCGCCACCGAGATGCCGGAGACGTATCGGATTCAGGGGTCGAAGGGACTGCTCGAAGTCGGCGAGTTCGGCCTGAGCTTCACGCCCCAGCTGGGGATCGATACGTCACCCAGCTATTACACTGGCAGTTTCCCTCGCGCGATGCGGGAAGAGTACGAAAGAAAATGGCACCAGGAGAACGATGCGAAGCTGGCGAAGGCGGCGGTTCAGGAATCGATCTCGTTCCGAATGCCCGACTACGATGACATCCGGCCCCATCTCACGACCTACTTCGACGCGGTGCGCTCGCGCAAACCTGTTGTCGAGGACGTGGTATTCGGTCACCGCGCGGCGCTGGCGTGTCACATGGCGAACGAGTCGTACTTTCGAGGAGGATCTGTCAAATGGGACGAGGCCACGAAGACCATCAAGGGTTGACCATCTCCCCACGAGGAAACCGATAGCCGCGCTAAGCGCTGCCGCGTTCCGACCGGGCAGATTGGTCGGAGTTTCGGCCGAGTCGACCCAGGAGATAACCAGTGCCGAACAAGGCGGCTCCGACCACGAGAGACCCCGCCGCCACCGTAATCATCGCCGGCAACTCTGTACGGGTATCGCCTCGCCTGCCCAAAAGTGCGAGGACGACGATCACGGTCCCGAACGATATGAGAATCCCGCCAATACCCATCAACCCCGCGGCAAAACCTGAACGCATCGATGCCCTCTGTCGTGTCTGCCTGACCTGGCTGGTAATCGTAGTCGCTACAGACGCATCGCGTAAGCAGCGCGCTCGAGCTCGACGAGCTCATGCCAGCAACGGGGTGGGGCTCCAGCGAGTCAGTCCAGGATTGGCGTGGCCACGCGGAATTCGACGTATCCACATTTCCGGCAAAGATAGCTGTCGAGCGTGACCTGGTTGCGGCCTTGCGCATGACGCTCTGGATCGACGCCGACGCTGCCCCGCGGGAGGTGAAGGAAATCTGCTTCCGGGCGTCCGAGCGCCTCAAGCTCGCGACGATCCTGGTGGCAAACCAGCGCGTCCAACTTCCACCGGGGTACGCGCACCTGTCGGCCGTGCGAGTCGACGGCGGGCCGGACGTGGCCGACCACTATATCGTGGAGCATGCCGCCCTCGGCGACGTGGCCGTCACAGCCGACATCCCGCTTGCCGCCCTTCTGGTGCCCAATGGGGTCGTCGTCCTCGACCCCCGCGGCGAGGAGTACACGGCAGAAATCATTGGGGAGCGCCTGTCGGTGCGGAACTTCATGGACGGACTCCGGACGGCCGGCGTCGAGACGGGTGGCCACGCGGCCTACGGCTCGCGCGAGAAGCAGGCATTCGCAAACGCACTCGACCGGGCGCTCACGCGCGCGATTCGTACCGGCGGGCATCGCGCCCGTTAAGTGAAAGACATCGAATACCGAAGCGCAGGGTATGGATCGCACGGCTTCGACTAGCCGGACCACTCAATGAAGCCGTCGATGCTGGTCGCGATAAAGGCGGATACCGTCATCGTAGGTTCTCTGGCTGATGGCGGCGCCGGCTCACTATTGAGTTCGCTTTCGCAAGATCGCCCTCGCCGGCGCACCTTCGTGCCCCGCTATCTTGATCGGCAACACAATCAAGTCGTAGTCCCCGGCACTCACCCCCTCGAGCGACAACCCCTCGACGATCGGAATCCCTTTGCCTAGAAGAATCCGATGTGTCATCGGCGCCGGTGCACCGAACTGCTCGGCCGAGATGTAGTCTATCCCCACCAGCTGCACGCCTGCATCGGCCAGCAGCTGCGCCGCATCGGGAGCGATGTATGCGAAGTCGCGATGAAAGTTGGCGGATGCCATCCAGCCGCGCAGCGAGCTCCTGGTGCGGAAGATCACCCGCTGCGCGCCCTTCCACTCATGCCGGTTTAGCTCCGCGACATCGATCGCCTGCACACCGTCTGGAATGTCGATCACTCGGGCCGGTCCGATCAGCGGTTGCAGCGGCACCCGGTCGATCGATGCGCCGCCGAGCACGAAGTGCATCGGCGCGTCGATGTGCGTTCCGCTGTGCGCGCCCAACGAATACGCGGACAGTGTCAGCGCGTCGCCTTTGCGCATGTCCTTGAGGAACTCGAACTTCATCGGCGCATCGCCCTCGTACACCGGGGTCGTCGCCGGATCGAGCGTCGCCGTCGCATCGATCCATCCGTTCGACATCAGCGTCACAGGGCCGCCGACGCGAGACGCCGCTTGCTGCGAGGGTGCGCATGCCACTGCGCCCAGTATTACCACGGCCGCTAAGGTCCAACCGCGCCGAATGCTGCCTTTCTCCGTTCTCATGTAACCTCCAGGCAATGTCGCACGTTCGCGCCGCGAACAATCGCGGCTGACGGGAAAACCTGCGTATCAGAGCGCAAGACTCAGAAGTATCGTGAATCCCAGTCCCGCGACCCCAATGATGGTCTCCGCCACCGTCCACGTCTTCAGTGTCTGCGGGACGGTCATATTGAAAAATTCCTTGATGAGCCAGAAGCCGGAATCGTTCACGTGCGAGAGCACGAGCGAACCGGCCCCCGTCGCAAGCACCAGCAGCTCGGCATGAGTGCCCGGCGTCGCCATCGCGATAGGTGCGACGATTCCGGCGGCGGTCGTCATCGCCACGGTCGCCGATCCGGTGGCTACGCGTATGAGCGCCGCCACGACCCAGGCAAGGACGAGCGGCGAGGCGTGTGATCCAATTGCCATGTCGGCGATCGCGCGTCCCACACCGCTCTGCACGAGCACCTGGTTGAATCCACCCCCCGCGCCGATCACCAACAGTATCGTAGCTGTCGGGGCCAGGCAGTCGTTGCAGAACTTCATCACTTCCGCTCGTGTGAAATGTCGCGCCCGGCCTAGAGACCAGAACGAGAAGAGCAATGCGAGGAGCAACGCGACGATCGGGTGCCCGATGATATGCAGCGCCAAGCGCACCGAGCTCGCTGCGTCGAGCGCGATGTCGGCCGCGCTGGCGAGGAGCATCAGGATCACTGGGATCAACACGGTGAAGACGGAGATGCCGAAGCCCGGCGTCTGTTGCATCGGACCCGAGGCACTGTCCAGCTGTCTTGCAAGTGGATTGTCCGCCGGAAGCACGATGCGCGGCGCAATCCACGCGGCGAAGATAGGCCCCGCCAGCGAAGCCGTCGGCAGGCCGACGAGCAGGCCGTAAAGAATTGTGCGCCCGACATCGGCGTGATACGCCGTCACGGCGAGCATCGCCGCCGGATGTGGCGGCAGCATCCCGTGCACCACCGAAAGGCCGGCCACGAGCGGGATCCCGATCTTGATGAGCGACATCCCCGTGCGGCGTGCTATCGTGAACACAAGCGGAATGAGCAGAACGAAACCCACCTGGAAGAAAACAGGGATCCCGACGATAAAAGCGACAAGCATGATGGCCCAGTGCACACGCCGAACGCCAAAGAGATCGATGAGCGTGGTCGCGATGCGTGTGGCAGCGCCTGACTCCGCCATCATCTTTCCCAGCATGGTGCCGAGTGCGACCACGACGGCAATGAAGCCCAGCGTGGCACCCACGCCATCCTGGAACGACTTGACCGCGTCGCCAGGCGGCATCCCGGCCGCTACTCCCATGACAAGAGAGACGACAATCAGAGCGACGAAGGGGTGCCACTTGAAGCGCGCGATGAGCACGATGAGTGCGATCACCGCGCCGAGTGCGTAGAGAAGCAGGCGAGTGTCAGGCGTCATACTGATGCGCGCGCCACGAGAGCGGCGACGAGATCTTGTGGTGATTCCCTGATGTCACACACCCACGCGTGCTCGTCAGGCGATGGCTCCTCGAGCGTGGCGAGTTGGCTGTCGAGCAGGGATGGCGGCATGAAGTGCCCGCGCCGGCTGGCGAGGCGTTCAGCGAGCAGGGCGGGGGGCCCTCGTAGAAAGACGAACCGCAACTCGCTCGCTTGAGCGCGAAGGACGTCCCGGTACGATCGCTTGAGCGCGGAGCAGGTCATCACCAGCCCGGTGCCGGCGTCCTTCGTCTCTCGGATCCGCACCGCGAGTGAGCGAAGCCATCGCACGCGATCGTCGTCGGTGAGTGGAACTTCTCGCGACATGCGCTGCACGTTTTCGGCGGAATGGTAATCATCCCCTTCGACGAAGTCGATGCCGAGCGCACGGGCGAATGCCGCGCCGATCAAGCTCTTCCCGGAGCCGGAGACGCCCATCACGACGTAAAGGCCTCTGTTCACGATATCCAACGACCAATGAGCGACCGCCTGCCGGACGTTCCATTCTTTGCGGCGACGATTCCAGTCAGCGACTTTTTCAGCAGAGTCCGTGGCTGTCGGTCCAACGCCCTAGTTCAGTTGCCAATGAATCTACTCTACTCAGCGATCACCCCACCAGCGATCTTTCACCGGGTGCCACTGGTGCCGAGGGACGAGTTCCGCGCGAACATTTCGCGCGCTGCTGACAACATCCTCGACCTGGAACTGAATGTCAGGGAACGCCGTAACGATCGGTTGCAAGAGCTCCCAGAGTGTTTCGCGGATCGGCGCGAAGATTGCGCAGTTGTCGCGCGAGGTCTTCGCCATCGTTGGTGATTGTGCCTTCACCGAGGGTGCGTTGACGGTCAACGTCAGGCGCTTCCCGCTGGCGCAGCGATCGCGCATGGCGAGCCGCGCCGTGGTACGGAAGGTGACCGGAGGATCCCCCCTCACGCCGAGTCGCCCGTGAAGTTCAAGACCATCATCGAACCGTTTCGTATCAAGACGGTCGAGCCGATCCGCCAGACCACCGACGCGCAGCGGGCGGCGGCGATCCGCGCGGCGCACTACAACGTATTCCAGCTCGACGCCGAGGATGTGCTCATCGACCTGCTCACCGACTCGGGAACGGGAGCGATGTCGGTGTACCAATGGGCCGGCATGATGAAGGGCGACGAGTCCTATGCCGGCGGCCGCTCCTTTCACGCCTTCGTCAAGTCGGTGAAGGAGATCACCGGGTTCCAGAACGTGATCCCCACGCACCAGGGACGCGCCGCCGAGCACATCCTCTCGGGCGCGATGCTCAAGCCCGGGTCGATCGTCCCCAACAACACGCATTTCGACACCACGCGGGCGAACGTCGAGCACCGCGGCGCGGTTGCCCTCAACCTGCCGATCGTGGAAGGGCGCGAGCCGCAGACCATCCATCCCTTCAAGGGGAACATGGACGTCGCCGCGCTCGAGCGGGTGCTGCGCGATAACGCCGGCAACGTGCCGCTGGTGATGACCACGGTCACCAACAACTCCGAGGGCGGGCAGCCGGTGAGCATGGAGAACATCCGCCGCACCTCGGCCCTCTGCCGCACGCACGGCGTGCCCTTCTTCATCGACGCCTGTCGCTTCGCCGAGAACGCGTGGTTCATCAAGACCCGCGAGCCCGGGTACGCCGGCAAGTCGCCGCTGGAGATCGCACAGGAGATGTTTGGCCTCGCCGACGGCTGCACGATGAGCGCGAAGAAGGACGGGATGGCGAACATCGGCGGATTTCTCGCGATGAATGACGACGCCCTCGCCCTCACCTGCCGCAACTCCCTCATCCTCACAGAGGGATTCCCCACCTACGGCGGGCTCGCCGGCTACGACCTCGAGGCGATCGCGGTGGGGCTGCACGAGGCGCTCGATCCCGACTACCTGCAGTACCGCATCCGCTCGGTGGAGTACCTCGCCGAGAAGATGATCGCCGCCGGGATCCCCATCGTGCGTCCCGCGGGTGGCCACGCGCTCTACCTTGATGCCAGGAGCTGGCTCCCGCACATCCCACCTCACCAATACCCGGGGTGGGCGCTCTCCGTCGCGCTGTACGTCGAGGGGGGCATCCGCGCGTGCGAGATCGGATCGGTGATGTTCGGGCAGCAGCCCGACGGCAGCGAGCGCGCCGCCGACCTGGAGCTCGTGCGTCTCGCCTTTCCGCGCCGCGTCTATACACAGAGCCACATGGACTACGTAGCCGAGGTGCTGCTGCACGTGAACACCATCGTGAAGGACATTCGCGGCGTGCGGATCGTGGAGCAGCCGTCGGTGCTCAGGCACTTCACCGCGAAGTTCGAACCCCTGCCGCGCTAGTCGCGGGCAGCCGTAACCCTGGAGGACAACCACCGTGACGCACCATCGCAGTTGGGCCGAGCCCTGGAAGATCAAGGTCGTCGAGCCGATCCGGATGACCACCGCCTCCGAACGCAAAGAGCACATCCGCGAGGCCGGATACAACACCTTTCTCCTCCGCTCCGCGGACGTGTACATCGACCTCCTCACCGACTCCGGCACCAACGCGATGTCGGACCGGCAGTGGGCGGGCATGATGATGGGCGACGAGGCCTACGCCGGGTCGCGGAACTACTACACACTCGAGGACGCGGTGCGGGAGTTCTACGGCTTCCCTCATCTGATCCCAACACACCAGGGGCGCGGCGCCGAGAACATCCTCTCGAAGATCCTGATCACACCGGGGGACCACGTGCCCGGCAACATGTACTTCACGACGACGCGCGTGCACCAGGAGCTTGCAGGCGCGACGTTCCACGATGTCATCATCGACGAGGCGCACGACCCGGCGTCGGAGCACCCGTTCAAGGGCGACGTGGACCTCGACAAACTCGACGCGCTCGTACGCGAGGTCGGCGCCGAGCGGGTGCCGTATGTGTCAGTCGCCGCCACGGTAAACCTCGCCGGCGGCCAACCGGTGCAGCTCTCCAACCTCCGCCGTGTCGCCGACTATTGCCACGCGCGCGGGATTCGCGTGATCCTCGACGCCACGCGCGCCGTCGAGAACGCCTGGTTCATCCAGCAGCGCGAGCCCGGCATGCGCGACCACACGGTGGCCGAGATTCTTCGCCTGCTGTGCGAGTGCGCCGATGGCGCCACGATGTCCGGCAAGAAGGACTCGCTGGTGAACATCGGCGGCTGGCTGGGACTCCGCGAGGAGCGGCTGGCCGAGGAGGCGCGCGGGCTCGTGGTCGTGTACGAGGGGCTGCACACGTACGGCGGGCTCGCGGGCCGCGACATGGAGGCGATGGCGATCGGCATTCGCGAGTCGGTCGAGGAAGACCACATCCGGAGCCGCATCGGGCAGGTGCACTACCTCGGCAAGCGGCTGATCGATGCCGGAGTGCCAGTGGTTCGGCCCCTGGGCGGCCACGCCGTCTTCCTCGATGCGGCGGCGATCCTGTCGCATGTCCCGCGCGAGCAGTTTCCGGCGCAGGCCCTCGCCGCCGCGCTCTACCTCGAATCCGGGGTGCGCGCGATGGAGCGCGGCGCCGTGTCGGCGGGCCGCGACGCGAAGACCGGGGAGAACCGGTATCCGAGCCTCGAGCTCGTGCGCCTCACGATCCCGCGTCGCGTGTACACGCAGGCGCACATGGACGTGGTGACGGAAAGCGTGGCCGAGGTGTTCGCGCAGCGTGGGCAGGTGCAGGGACTGCGCTTCACGTACGAGCCGGAACTGCTGCGATTCTTCCAGGCGCGCTTCGAGTTGGTGCGGGCGCCGTCCGAAACCGGCGGCGCCGGTGCGGGCGGAATCACGCTTGCGCACCAGTTCCAGGGCCGGCAAGCGTTGGGGTAGCGCTCGAAGTCTTCGACATGCTCACGTCGATCGCGTTGTACCGCTGGCGCCGTCCGACGGGCGAGGCTTAGTGTGCCCTGCGATGGCCCAGAATCAGGCCGGTGACGAATGGAATCAGCCAGATGGCCCAGACCGTGATGCTTACCCTATGGAACGTGCGAATGGGCCGCTCAGCACGGTTCATGAGCACTATGGTGGCCCAGACGGCATGAGCCAACATGAGAAGGAGGGCGACACCCCCAGTGGCAGTGTGGAGGGTCCAGTGAAACCCACCCGCCAGCCGGCGCATGAGCTCTGTGCCAGCGGTGTCCGAGAGGAAGCCGAGCCAGAACAGACCAGCGTGCCACGGTCGCAGGCGCCTGGTGAGGAAAACAGCCCAGACGCCGAATGAGTAGAGAGCGAACGCGGCGATCATGAGCACCACCGCTGCTCTGACTTGAGGAGGCATGGAGATCCTTGGCCGAACGCGAACGTCCGGGATTGAACACTGGCGCCGCCTTGTATCTGGCTCTTTCCAGAGTTTGCAGACATTCTGATCAGGGCGCCAGCCAAAGGGCGCTATGCGAGTACATCGCCATCTCAGTCGGCTATAGGCGATCCGCCGGACTTTGCACGCCGAGGCCTCCGCGATTCAACACGTGGGTGTAGATCATCGTCGTCTGCAGGCGCGAATGGTCACGGCGCTCCTGAATCGTTCGAATGTCGGCTCCGCTCTCGAGAACGTGCGTTGCAAATGAGTGTCGAAGCGTGTGCCAGTTTTGCCGACGCACAACCTCGCCGCGAATGCTGTTCGCGACTTCCTCCTCCGGTTAACTTCAATAGGTAAGCAACCCTATCGATGAAGTAACTATGCCCGATAAATCCCGCACCCCAGTTATCGTCGGCGCCGCCCGCACGCCCATCGGCAAATTCCTCGGCGCTCTCTCCCCACTCAGCGCGCCCGAGCTCGGCGCCATCGCGATCCGCGAAGCGCTTAAGCGCTCGAAGGTTCCCGCCGAAGACGTCCAGGAAGTCATCATGGGACACGTGATCCAGGGCGGCACGGGCCAGGCACCCGCCCGGCAGGCTGCACTGAAGGCTGGCCTCCCGGCGACCGTGTCGGCTGTGACGGTCAACAAGGTCTGCGGATCCGGACTCAAGGCAGTGATGCTCGCCTCGCAGGCAATCAAGGCTGGCGACGCGCAGGTCATCATCGCCGGCGGACAGGAGTCGATGTCCAACGCGCCGTACTATGTCTACGGCATGCGCAACGGCGTCAAGCTCACCGACCAGAAGATGGTCGATGGCATGATCAAGGACGGACTCTGGTGTGCCTCGTGTGACGTGCACATGGGACGACACGCCGAGTACACGGCGAAGAAAGCGGGCGCGACGAGAGGAGATCAGGACGAGTTCGCGGCCGCATCCCATCGCAAAGCCGTGAGCGCGATCGAATCTGGAAAGTTCAAGAGCGAGATCGCGCGCGTAGAAATCCCCGGCAAGAAAGGGCCGACCGTCGTCGACACCGATGAAGGCCCGCGCAAGGACACCACCGCGGAGACTCTCGCCAAGCTCCGCCCCGCGTTCCCCGGCAAGAACGGCGGGAACGACGACTTGAGCGTCACCGCCGGCAACGCGTCGAGCCTCAACGACGGTGCCGCTGCTCTTGTCGTGGTCTCCGAGGAATACGCCGAAGCCCACAACCTCGAGATACTCGGCCGCATCACGGGCTACGCGACCGGCGCGACCAATCCGGAAGATCTGTTTTTTGCACCGATCAAAGCCGTGCGAAACCTGATGAAGAAGACGGGCACGCAGATCAGCGATTACGATCTTATCGAAGCCAACGAGGCCTTCGCCGCGCAGGCGATCGCCGACGGAGAGGAGCTCGGCTGGGACTGGAAGCGCGTCAATGTCAACGGGGGCGCGATCGCGCTCGGACACCCGCTCGGCGCGAGCGGCGCGCGCGTCCTCACGACGCTGCTCTACGCCATGAAGGAGCGAGGCGCGAAGAAAGGACTTGCGACGCTCTGCCTTGGGGGCGGCGACGCCGTGGCGCTCAGCGTCGAGCGCGCGAACTAACGGATTGACCGCCCCGCCGCAATCCGAAGCACAGCAACGGAGACGGTCCGCAATGCTGCCGCCGAGGGCGAAGAAGTTCCTCGGTGTGGTGTGGCGGATCGTCGCGTTCTACGCGATCTGCCTGGTCGCCGTCTTCGTGCTGCAGTCAATCGCCGTGACGACCGTGAGGCCAGGCGCTGCGAATCCGCTGAGCGTCACGTCCCAGTGGATCAGTCTCGCGAGCGTGATTGCCGCGACGTGGATCATGCTGCGACGAATCGACAACCTGCCCTGGCGCGAAGTCGGACTCGATCGCCCGGCCGCGTCGCCGCTGGTCCTTGTAAAGGGCGCCGTGCTCGGCGGACTCACGATCGGACTCGCGAGCCTGTTTCTTCTTGCGACGCACATGCTCCGCATAGACCCCACCGCCCCGGGAAGCTGGTGGGGGGAGGCCGGTCACTCGACGATCTTCTTTCTCCCGGCAGCGTTCTTCGAAGAGCTTTTCATTCGTGGCTACGTCTTTGCCGTGTTGAGACGCGCGGCGGGATGGAAATTTTCGCTCATCGTCACGAGTATCGTGTTCGGACTGCTGCACGCGGCCAATCCGAATCCCGATGCCGAATCGATCCTCGCGGTGATCGTCGCCGGGTTTTTCCTCGGGGCAATTCTGCTCGTGACCCGGAGTCTTTACGCAGCTGGAGCCGCGCACTTCGCCTGGAACTGGGTGATGTCGGGCGCGCTCCACATTGCGGTGAGCGGATTGCCGTCGGGTGACCC
>CABEAZ010000223.1_pt1 | contig 15419 bp, 13 predicted proteins | sample 3132471 | NCBI WGS metagenome assembly CABEAZ01 (sample SAMEA5534345, study PRJEB31848) | metagenome | biome: tundra; feature: field; material: soil | place: USA | collected 2013-05 | depth 0.45 m | reverse complement strand
CGGCGTCCGGTCAGCAGCGGCAGCGAACGCTCGGCACGCAGCTCACGTTCGGGAGCTACGTCGGCCCGCAAAATCTCGTACTTACAGAGACGAAACTCGCCGCCAGCCAGGTGCAGTCACGCGCGACTCCGTACGGTGCTTTCCCCGCCGCCGACATTCTCGTCAGATCCCCGACACTGGACGTGAACAACGACGTCACGGCGCTCACGCTGGGCGGGTCGACGCTGGCGAGTGACAACACGCAGTGGACCGCCGAGGGCTCCAACCTCACGATATGGAATGCCGTGGGGAAACGGCACCGTTTTCAGACGCTGCTCTGGGGCAGAGCGGACGGACTTCGCAACGCAGGAATCTCCAACGCGTTCGGCACGTTCACGTTCAACTCGATCTCGGATTTCGAGGCCGGGCAGCCAAGCACTTTCTCGCGCACGCTGACGGCACCCGAGCGCTCCGGCCGGGTATGGAACGCGGCCGCCGCGCTCTCCCACCGGTTTACGCCCACAAAGTTCTTCGGGTTGATATATGGAGCGCGACTCGAGGGTGACGGATTCCTTTCCGCGCCTCCATCCAATTCCGCGCTGGACAAAGCGCTCGGCGTCACCACCGGCGCGGCGCCGACGCGATTCCACGTGAGTCCGCGAGTTGGTTTCACCTACACATACAATCGCGCGAACAACAACCCCAGCTCAGCGTACACTCTCGGGCCGGTGGGGCAATTCTATCGCACGACGACGGGCGTGATTCGCGGCGGCATTGGGGAATTCCGCGATCTGCTGCGGCCCAGCGTGGTTACCGATGCGTCGGCGGTCACGGGCCTTTCCGGCGGGACGTCGCTGCTCTCGTGCGTAGGCTCGGCGGCGCCCTTTCCAGACTGGACGCAATTCGCGAACGACCCCACGTCCATCCCGTCGCAATGCATGAACGGGAGCGGTCCGCTTGCCGAACGCGCTCCATCGGTATCGTTGATCGATCCGTCGTATGACGTGCCGCGAAGCTGGCGCGCATCGCTCGACTGGTCATCGAATGTGAGCACCTGGCTTGTGCGCGCGAGCGCACTCGCCTCGTACGATTTGTCGCAGCCCGGCAGCGTTGATGCAAACTTTTCGGGGGTGCCTCGCTTCAGCCTGGCTGACGAGGCGGGCCGGCCTGTGTTCGTGTCGTCCGACGCGATCGATCCCCGCAGTGGAAGCGTGTCCGCCGCGGAGTCGAGGAAGTCGAGCGCGTTTGGAAGAGTCGGCTCGAGGGTGAGCGATCTCCGCGGCTACGGGGGGCAGCTCATGTTTCACCTCTCTCCCGATGTCTTCAGGTTCGGAACCAAAAGCGCGCTTTACGGATCGGTCGACTATACGCTCCAGTGGTCGCGGCGGCAGTTCCGCGGTTTCGATGGCGCCGCGTTCGGAGACCCGCGCACGCGCGAGTGGGCAGCCGGTCCAAACGATGCGCGACACATCGTCGTAATCTCGGGCGGTTTCTCGACGTCGAAAACCGGCACGGTGACTCTGTTTGGCCGCGCGCAATCCGGACTTCCCTTCACGCCAATCGTGCAGGGCGACGTCAACGGCGACGGCCTGGGCGGAGATCGCGCGTACATTCCCGACCCCGCGACGGAACCGGACGCGCGCCTCGCCGCGCAGATGCAGAACCTTCTCATGTCGGGCTCCGGCACCGCACGCCACTGCCTGCTCGCGAGCCTCGGCCGCGTCGCGACGCGCAACGGATGCCGCGGGCCATGGAGCCAGTCGCTAAACATCCAGTGGCGCCCACCCCTGCCGCAGAAGTGGCGCGGGCGCGTGACGCCGAACATCTATCTTGAGAACGTCATCTCACACACGCAGGTCGCTCCGGACCCCGTTCTGCTGGTGCCGCGCGGCTTCGACCCCACGACGAAACGATTCTCGTATGACGTGAATCCGCGCTTCGCCGACACACGCAGCAATCGCACGCTTTCACGCGCGCCGTTCCGTGTCACGATCGATTTCTCAATCGACTTCTCGGTGGATTACAATCTGCAGCAGCTCCGTCGTGCGGTTGAGCCGGTTCGGAGCCAGCACGGCTGGGCCTTGCGCTCGGCGGATTCCCTGACCGCTTTCTATCTCTCGAGCACGTCCGACATCCACCAGGCTCTCCTCGAGCAAAGCGACTCGCTATTCCTCAGCAAGGCGCAAATCGCGGCCCTGCAACAGGCTGATTCGGTATTCTCGCAGCGTGTGCGGGCCCTTTACATTCCACTCGGCCAGTTCCTTGCGCAGGGGGGCGGCGACGCCGGAAAAGCTCAGCTCGACAGCGTGAAGATGACGCAGACAGCGTACTGGGAGATTTTCTGGAAGCAGCCGGAGATTGCGGGAGCAATAGTAACACCCGCCCAGCGGGAACTGATGCCGATACTGAAGGGCATGCTGGCCATTCCGCCCGACGATCGAAAGGGCGAGTGGTTTTTCGGGAACCCCGTCATAGGTGTCAGTTCGGGTGTCAGATGAGAGTAGACATCGAAGGACATCGGCTAAGGTTGCACAGGACATTTTGCGGTCCGTCAGAGTGAAATGCGGACATCTTGTCCTACCTTAGCATCTACGTTCCGCGCCTGATAAGCGTGAGGTCGGCACTGCTCGCGAAAGGCAGATGTACCGACCCAAGTTCGGTCTGTAGCGATTACCCGTTTCTTTACCCGTTTCTCCCTGCAAAGTACGGCAGGAATGTCGGAGAATTCCGGCACCGACGCCCGATTCCCCTATGAACACCGGCAGAATGTCGTAGTTCGTTTATGTATGTTCCTGCTCTTGGAGCAGGAGGGGGCACGACCTCTCGCTTGATGGGCGTGCTCGTGCCAACGCGCCTGCGAAAAGCGAGTGGGCTAAGCTCGTTGGAATGGCGATCTAACTCGGTCTAACGAGTTCTGGCGGCCTCACAGCGCTCGATTGCTGTCGCTTCGTGCTGTCGATCGTGACTCAGACTAAGCACGTAGTACAATGACTAGTTAGGCTGATGATGCACGCCGCGAGACATACATGCGCGGACTGGATGACTAACGCCGGATTTTTCAAACGCTAGCAAAGCTGCCTAACCTAGGGCGACTCGACCGTTACGTTGAGCCGGTGCGTCGCTCGCGCCCGCGGGGAGGCGAGAATCGTGCGCACCTCGCTCCGCACCATGACGCTTCGCGGCTTAGTCGAAACGAACGGCAGCAACGACAAGAGGGCAAATGCACCGGCGGCTACGCATGCTGTTGCAACTCCCGCAGACCAGGACGAGCGGCGAGCGCGGTCGGCCCCGAGAATGCGTTCCGCGCGCTGAATGATCGGCGAGTGTTCCGAGGCGAAGGTCGCTACGTGCCGTGATGCCGGATCAAATGCGTTGGCGAATGCGGCAAGCGCACGCACATGCGCCATGGCGTTTCCCACCCGCCGGATCGCCATGTCATCACAAATGAATTCAGCGTCGCGCCGGAACCGATGTGCGACCATGCCGATCAGCGGCACGACCACCATCACAGAAGCGAGCGTCTGCGCGAGAGCAATCCACGCAGGGTCACGGCGGTCGAGATGCGCCACTTCATGCGCGATGATGCTGCGTCGCTCCGCCGGCGCGAGTCTCTCGAACGCACCGGCCGCGACGCAGACCTCCGCCCGGCCCAAAGCGGCCGCGCTTCCGACTGCTTCAGACATCGTGACACGCACCGGCCGCCCGGTGCGCGCGAGCACGGCCTCGTTGGCGACGCCGAGCAGCGATGAACTCGTGGCTCGTCGCGCCCGAAGCAGATCGCTGAATCGTCGCCGTCGCCGGACCAGCCGTGCGCCAGTCAGCGCTGCCGGGATCAGCATCCCGAGTGTAAGGACATAGCGGATCGGGCGCGAGAGTGGCTCAAGAATCCGCGGAGAGGCCGTCTCCGTCGAGCCGCCGGTGAGCTGCAGTGTCGCCGTCACCGGTGGCAGGGCGGACGGCAGGAGCTCGCGCATGACGGACGGGAGATGCACGACGCCTGCACTGCCGCGACCGGGAAGCTTCGCGACCGCGGCCGCAATACATGACGATGCCAAGGGCGCAATCAGTGCGCCCTTCCACAGGTAATCGCGAAACCGCGGTTCGCGGATCACCCATCGGCCCGCGGCGAGCGCAATGGCACAGGCGATGGTTGCGTGCACGAACCAGGTGAGCAACCAGTCGATCGCGCTCGCGATGAGATCGGTCACGAGCGCCTCCGAAGGTCGCGTTCCGCTTTACGCAGCAGCAGCCGGAGCCGTGCGACATCGTCGGGGCGCACGTCCTGGCGGTCCACGGCGTGCGCCACCGCCGGCTGTTCGGACGATTCGAACATGGCCCCCAGCATGGCCGCCAGGCGGGCGACGAGGATGGTGCGCCGGCGAACCGCCGTGGTGAACACGTTCCCGTTCCGTTCGGAGCGATGTCTCACGAGGCCGCGCTGTTCGAGGCGCGACAGCAGGGTCGCCACGGTCTTTCGCGACACCCGAATCCTCGGTTCGAGAGCCTCGTGGATCTCGGCGACCGTGGCTTCGCGGCGCTGCCAGAGGATGCCCAGGATCGCCAGGTGCAGATTCGTCAGTTCATGGTAGTCAGCCATGCCGAAAGATATGCGACGCGGCTGATACGGTGGCAACCCTTGACGCCACGTGCGTGTCCAACGACTGTTGGACAATACTGCCAACAAGTGTTGGATATCGGTTCACAACGCCTACCCCGCGGAGTCACGTATGCGACAGCGCCTCTTCTGGCTCGCCCCGTTAGCCATTGGTTTGTTGATCCAGCCGCGCCTGCAGGGACAGGCCCGGCCCCAGGAGCCCGTGCGCGATTTGCGCATCGATCCGATGCTGCTCGTGTCGGTAAAGGAGTACCGCAACATCCTCGAGACCATCGGCCCGCAGATCTACCCGGGCTGGAAATGGAACACGATCCCTCTGCTGCTCTACCGTCCGAACGTGCAGGACGTGCTCCTGAACGCGCCCCATCGTCCGCCTGGTTTCGCAGCCTTCACAGGCCATACGGTGCTTCCCGACAAGATCATCTACGCCCGCAACGATTCTACGGAAAGGAATACCGACGGCCAGAACACCAGCTTGACGCTGGACAGCATGCAGGTGCTCGTCGTGGCAGATGAGTATTCCCGCGAGCGCGCGGACATCGAAAACCGTGCGAAGCTGGGTACGCTGGCGCCGTTCCTCAAGGAATGGGGCTTTATTCAAGACGCCTATTTTGAGGTGGAGGTCATCCTCCACGAAGCATTTCACGTGCACCAGGGCCGCCTTGCGCCGGGCAAGGCGGCCAACGAGGCGGCCGTTGCCCACTATCCCGTCATGGACGCCAGCAACAATGCACTGGTCGCGCTCGAGACGCGCATACTGCGTGATGCGGTCCTGGCGAAGGATGCGGCCCAACGGCGGGCGCGCATCGAACAATACCTGGCAGTGCGCACACTGCGGCGTGCCGGTCTCGATACGTCTTCGGTGTCGTATGAGAATCTCAATGAGTTCTCGGAAGGCACCGCAAAGTACGTCCAGCTGCGGTTCGAACAGTTGGGCGAGCGCGTGACACCGATTCCCGAGATGTACCTGCGCCCGGGCTTCACCGGCTATCGCGGCGGCGTGCTGACACGCCGATTGGAAAACGAGATGAACGATATGGTGAAAGTCGCATCGTTCAGCGATGATCGCTTCGGCAACAAGTTCGGTGGAGGTCCGCTGCGTTGGCGCCTGTACAGTTCTGGCGCGGCGCAAGCGCTGCTGCTCGACGAGGTCGCGCCCGATTGGAAGCAGCGGATCTTCGCTCCAGGCGTGTATCTCACCGACTTGTTGGCCGCGGCGATTCCGCTCTCAACCGACAAACGCGCCCGGCTTGTTGCTCAGTCGAAAGCCGAATACGGATACGACAGCATCTTCGTGAACCGGCAAGCCATGGAAGCGGAGGGACGACAGTTCATCCAGCAGCGAGTCGACAAAATCGTCAACACGTCTCAGACGCTCGTCACAATAAGCTATGGCGGAGCCGGCGACATTAGGGGAATGTCATACACGCCGTTCGGCGTGACGGCTGTCAACGATCACACGGCGATTTACGATCTTGTGCCTATTACCGTGGCGTTTGCGAAACCCATGATACTCCGCATGAAATCCGTAAATCCGCTGCTCATCGATCGAGAAGCCAAGACGGTGACGTTTGCGGTCGCTAGCGCGCCGGCGCTGTTCGAGGGGAAGGGAGCGTCGGGAGTGGACATCCCTGAGCTGAGCTTCGTTGGCTCGCCCGGGACGAAGATTTCCGTCGCGGGAAACAAGGTGCGGATCGAACTGTTTTAGCAAGCATTCGCATATGAGGACAGGGAACTCAACACCATCGTCAAACCCGAGGTTATCGTGCCACTTCCTGCTCGTATTCGCCCGCTTGCGCTCTGTGCCCTGCTGCTCCCCGCCGCGGCGGTGGCGCAGACGGCCGCCGCCGTTCAGCGCGCCGTTCGCACCATCACCCCAGCCGACGTCGTCCACCGCATCGGCGTCATCGCCGACGACTCCATGCTCGGCCGAGCGACGCCGAGCCCGCAGCTCGAGCAGGTGGCCCGCTACATCGCCGGGGAGTTCAAGCGCTTCGGCCTGAAGCCCCTGGGCGACAGCGGCACTTTCATCCAGCACTATCCGATTGCCCGCCAGCAGATCGACCTGACGAAGAGCGTCATGACCATCGCCACTGGCGCGTCCACCATGACGTTCAAGATCGGGACGGACGTCAACTTCATGAACGGGGGTCTCCCGCACACCGACCCGACTGGGCACGTCGTGCTCCTGCTGGGCGAGCGCGATACCCTCAATCTTCTGGCGGGAGCCGACGTGAAGGGTGCGTGGGTCGCGCTGGTCCTCACCTCGTCCGAGAAGGGCGTCGCGGTGGATAGACGGCCGATCAACGCCGCACTCCAGGCTGGCGCGGTTGGGGTGCTGCTGATCACCAATCGCTCCGACGCGCAGTGGCAAGCCCGGCTCGGGCGTCTCCATGGGGAGGCCCAGTACCTGGGTGGCATGCCGGTCAGTCTAACCGATGAGGATCCATGGCTCGAGATTCGCGATGCTACGGCCGCGTCGGCGCTGGGCATCGACCCCGCCGCCCTGCGTGCGGACCAGGCACCCAGCGTGCGCCGGCTCGATGCCGTGACGATCACCGCCCACCTCGAGCCCGTCGCGCTGGCCCCGCTCCGGGCGCCCAACGTCATCGGCATGCTCGAGGGTAGCGACCCCACGCTCAAGAGCGAGTACGTGTTGCTCACCGGGCACATGGACCACCTCGGCACGCCGGGCTCGGGCCAGGGTTGCGTGGCCAAGGGCGCGGACTCGATCTGCAACGGCGCCGACGACGACGCCTCGGGCTCGATCGGCGTGGTGGAGCTGGCGCAGGCGTTCACCCAGCTCACGCCCAGGCCCAAGCGCTCGCTCGTGTTCATGACCGTGAGCGGCGAGGAGCGCGGCCTCTGGGGCAGCACCTACTACGTGGAGCATCCGGCGGTACCGCTCGCGCAGACGGTGGCGGACTTGAACACCGACATGATCGGGCGGAACTGGGCGGATTCGATCGTCGTGATCGGCAAGGAGCACTCGGATCTCGGGGCCACGCTCAATCGCGTGAGCGCCGAGCACTCCGAGCTCCACATGAAGCCCACCGACGACATCTGGCCGGAGGAGAACTTCTTCGCCCGCTCCGACCAGATCACCTTCGCCAGGAAGGGCATCCCGATCCTCTTCTTCACCAACGGCGTCCACCCGGACTATCACCAGGTGAGCGACGAGGTCTCCAAGATCGACGGCGAGAAGGAATCGCGGATCATCAAGCTCGACTTCTACATGACGCTCGCCGTGGCCAACGCGGCGGCGAGGCCGAAGTGGAATCCGGCGAGTTACGAGAAGATCGTACGGAAGAAGTAGGCGTGGGCACGATGAGGGCGTTGGTCGAAGGTCAGCCGAGCCGCACGGCGATGGTCGTGGTGCTGATGCGGGCGGCTCATACGCGGAGCGGCCGTCCTTCGCTCATCGAGGATCCTTGGTCCGACCGCCTCGTGCCCGAAGCAATGCACGCGTTCGAGGCCGAGCGGATCCTCACGGCCGCGGGGTTCCTGGGGCGCTGGCGGCTCCGCCTGCTCCTCCGCTCGCGCCAGGCGATCGTGGACTTCGGCGGGCACGAGACGCTCAACCCGCACCCGGTTCGACACGTCAACCGCAAGAGCGTAAATAGAAGCACCAACCAGGCGAGGTGCCGGGGTCGTTAAGATCCTGCATCCTGTTGCTCTCCAGCCTGACGACCCTACATGCAATCGCTCATGCGTGAGGCCGGCGTCGCAGCACTATCGAGTTCGTAGAGCACAGCGTCGTCCGTCGTGCTCAGGGTGATCGCCGAGGTGCGATCAGGAACTGGCGCTTTCACCAACCGGCTCGTCAGTCCAGGTACCGCAGCTTGAAGCGTTTCATCCACCGTCGCTCTGCTTTTCCCAAGGGTGATCCGAGGAGTGGCGTCACGACATCGCGGTCGAGTTCAAGCCTGAGGAACGCCTCGTTCCCATTCTTCGTGAGAATCTCCCGGAAAGCCTGCTCGACGTCCACGCCCTCTTGGTCCCACAAGAAGGTGTTCTGCACCGGACTCAGGACCCAAAACCGAAATTACTCGAGGGCGCGGGCAATTCTGGGGTCTGTTTGGGGGTCTGTTTCTCCCGCCAAAGTACGACATCTTCTTGTGAGTTAACCGGCTCCGACGCTCGGTTCCCCTCTAAAGTCCGGCAAATTGACGTGATTGGTTTATCCTATGTTTTGGTTTGCAACCAGGAGGTCGCAGGTTCGATCCCTGTACGCTCCACTCTCACCAACAACTTTTGATCATGCCCTCGAACCCGGACGCCGGCTCTCCTCCACGCTACCGCGTAACACCGGTCCGGAGCTGCTGGGTTGCAGCAGCGAATGGGGCCCCGCGACAAAAGAGTTCTGGCTATATCTGGCCATAATGGTCGTCGTGGGGGTAGCTTGCTTGTCGATCCCTCTGGCCAAAGTATCAACAACATGACCGCGCCTGATCCCGGACTAAAGGAAACCATCCTTCTCGTCGACGACGAGCAATCTGTGCGCGCGATCGTGCTGAAGATTCTGCGCCGGGCACACTACAACGTGCTCGAGGCGGAGAACGGCGAGGCGGCGCTACGAATCGCGGAGGCGCACCCAGGCAAGATCGATCTGGTGATAACCGACATGTACATGCCGGGGCTCCGCGGCCGGGAAGTCGTCGAGCGTCTTGCGCCCTTACGGCCCGGATTGCGCGCGCTCTTCATATCCGGCTACGCGGACCAGGATGCGCGGACCGGAGTGCCGGGCGGCGCGAATTTCCTGAATAAGCCTTTCTCGGGTCAGGAGCTGGCGAACGCCGTGGAGAAAGTGCTCAAAGGCCCGGCGATCTCGTAAAACGAGGCATGGCGCCGAGGGTGAGACCGCCGACCGCATCTAGTTCCCGTCGCGCTGCTCAGACCGCGACGCCGGCCTTTGCCATCAGCTGCTTCAATCCTTCGAGGGGGAGCGCCCCCGATTGGCGCGCGACCTCTTTTCCACCCTTGAAGACGATCGTGGTCGGAATGCCGCGGATGTTGAATCCCGACGCCGTCCTGGATGAGTGATCGGTGTTGAGCTTGCCGACGAGCGCCTTTCCCTGAAGGTGGGCGGCGAGGGCGTCGACCGCGGGCGCCATCATTCGGCAGGGGCCGCACCAGTCGGCGTAGAAGTCGACAGCGACCGGGACGTCGCTTTCGTTTATGGTGCGAGTGAATGTCTCATCGTCGAGCGCGATTGGACGCTCCAGCAGGATCGGCTTGCCGCACTTTCCGCATTTGGGCCCGGCGGTGACTTTGCTTGCGTCGATGCGGTTCCACGTATTGCAAAACTGGCAGCGCACCGTGAGCTTCTGGCTCCCTGCCGTTGTTTCAGACTCCATCCGATCCCCGGGAGTTTGTTAGTTTTCCGCGATGACAAGTACGCAACTGCAAAATTCGCCGCAGATCGGAGATCTCGCTCCCGATTTTACCGCGGCCTCCACGTCCGGAAGTGATGTATCACTTTCATCTTTCCGTGGAAAGCGAAATGTGCTTCTTGCCTTCTTCCCGCTTGCGTTCACGGGCACGTGCACAAAGGAGCTGATCTCCTTCACGCAAGACTTCGATCAGTTCGCGGGGAAGGGAGTCGAGATCCTGCCGATTTCCGTCGACTCGACCGCGTCGCTCCGCGAGTTCAAGAACAAGCTTCAGATGAAGTCCGAGCTCTTGAGCGACTTCAAGCGGGACGTCTCGCGGGCCTACGGAGTTCTCAATGAAGATCGCTTTTACTCAAATCGTGCGTACTTCCTGATCGACAGGGAGGGGAAGCTTCGCTGGTCGCACGTCGAATCCAACAACGGGCAGCGCCGCGAGAACTCAGAGATCCTCGCCGCGATAAAACTGCTGAGCTAGCGGTTCCGGGGTTAAGCCATGCTGGAAGTGGCTAACCCGGCTTTTGCGAGCGTGTATCGTGACTCGCATACCATGTATTTCGTCACTCTCATAACGGACGCAGCCTCACCGGTAGCGCGGGCAGGTCCATCCTTCCACGCCGTACCACGGGTAGAAAATGGGCATTCGGATCAGGTCGACGAATCACAAAACTGCTCGCGGCTTCGTGATCGGTGAACTGCTGATCGCGGTCCTGTTACTCGCGGTCGCCGTCTCCTCATTGGCCGCGCTGATGTATTCGGTCTCGCGTCCCGCGGCAGGGAAGGACCTCCAGTGCGGCCTGAGCGCGGCGGCTTCGGGGAAGTGTGTGCCGGCGGTGCCGGAGGGCGGCGGGCCGTCCAAGCTTCTCCGCTCCGGATGCGCCACGCGTTCAGTTTTCGATCAGCGCGATTGCAAGGACACAGTGATGAGTCCCGAGACCCGCGAGGGCTCCGGCGAGACGGTGTTGAAACCTCGGACGGATTCAGCGGCGATGTCGATGCTCGCGAAGAAGCAGAAGGCGCAGCGCGCCACCGAGAGACCCGACAGAGGATTCATTCGCTGAGTGAGCGTAGCGTCCGCGATCGTTGAACGGCGGATGGCACAGATGTAAGTTAGGCGGAAAGGCGGAAACGCATTTCCGCCTTTTTCTTTCAACACCAGAAAGTCCATCCCGCCCGATGAAAATCCTCGTAATCGAAGACGATCCCACCGTCGGACAGTTCGTCAAACGAGGCTTTGAGGAGCAGCGCTGGGGCGTGGATCTCGTCGCGAACGGCGATGATGGGGAAGCGCGAGCCATATCGGAGGAGTACGACGTCGTCGTTCTCGACATGCGGCTGCCCGGCAAGTCCGGCGCGCAGGTGCTGCACGATCTTCGGGCCCGCGGCTTCGACCGGCCAGTGTTGATCCTGACTGCGCAGGACGCCATCGACTCGAAGGTCGAGACTCTTCGCGCCGGCGCGGACGACTACGTCACCAAGCCATTCGCGTTCGAGGAGCTGCTGGCGCGGGTGGAGGCGCTGTCACGCCGGCCGCGCGCGCGCATCACCCCGGTGCTCAAGGCGGCTGACCTCACGCTCAATCTGGACACGAGAGAGGTCGCGCGCGGCGGTCACGCAATCGAGCTGACGCCCAAGGAATACATGGTGCTCGAGTATCTCATGCGCCATGCGGGCCGAGTCATGAGCCGAACGCTCATCACCGAATACGCCTGGGGCTATCACTTCGACCCCGGCACCAACATCGTCGATGTGGTGATCAACCATCTGCGAAAAAAGATAGACGCAACCAGCTCCAGAAAGCTCATACACACGATCCGCGGCGTAGGGTACGTGATCCGCGAAGAGAGCGTCGCGGGCAAGGTCGGCTAGAGGCCGATGCTCTCAACGCGCGTGAAGCTCACCGCGGCGTTCGTGGCCGGACTGGTGGCGGTTACGGTCACCCTGTTCCTCGCCATCCTCGCGGCCCGCAACAACGCCGTCTATCACGACATTGCGCGGTACGCGGCGGCGCAGGGCGACCTCGCCGCGCGCGTGATCACCGAAGCCGGGCAGTCCGGCGAAAAGGTCATGGCCACGAGCGACACCGCACTCATCGCTCTTCTGGCGCCGAAAGTGGTGGAGCGGCTCCAGTCCGTGCCGGGATACATAGTAGTGGTGGATACAACCGGGCGTGCTGTCTACCGGTCCGGTGACGTGCTGCGACTACAGGGGAGCGACATGGCGACGCTCCAAACCGAGCTAGCCGATCTCCCGAAGTCGGGCGAGGCGCTCATCTTTACGCTCGACTCGCTCCAGGAAAAAGTTCTCTTCGTCTCGCACTCTCTGGCAGGGAACCGGTCTGGTCTCAGCCGGATTGCCTCCGGAGCGATTGCGACCAGGGCCAGCACCATTCCGCCCGAATACATGCTCGATGCGCTCCTGATCGTGCCGCTCATCATCGGCGCGGGGGGTGTGGGAGCGTTCCTCATTCTTGGACGAACGCAGGGGCAGCTGAACGAGATCACGACGGAGGTAGCCGCCATCACCGATGGACGCAGCCTGCACCGGCGTCTCGCCCTCAGCGAGGAGACGACGGACTTCGCGGATCTCGTGACGACGCTAAACGCGATGATTTCCCGGCTGGAGACATCGTTCGCTGGCTTGCGCCGATTCACCGCGGACGCCAGCCACGAGCTAAAGACTCCACTCACCGTGCTGAGAGCCGATGTCGAGAGAGCGATGATGGAGTCATCGCACCAGACGGAGCGCATGATCGCGCTCGAGGAAGCGCTGCAGGAAGTGCGCAGGATGACCGATCTGGTCGAGAGCCTGCTGACTCTCGCGCGCGCCGACGAGGGACGCTTCGATCTGCACCGCGAGCCCGTCGAGCTCGCGCCTCTCGTCCAGGAGGTCTACGAGACGGCCCTCATACTGGGCGAGGCTCAGGGGGTGACGGTGAATCTCCCCTTCACGGCGGACGTCGTGGTCATGGGTGACAGGACGCGCCTGAGGCAGCTCTTTCTCAACCTCGTGACGAACGCCATCAAGTACACACCCGCCGGCGGCAAGGTCGAGCTTGGGGTGGGGCGCCACCCCGACAACGTGACGTTCGCGGTGCGGGACACTGGCATCGGAATCTCCGCGGCGGACTTCCCCCACATCTTCGAGCGCTTCTGGCGGGCGGACAGAGTGCGGTCGCGAATGTCGGAGCGCGGAGGATTCGGGCTGGGGCTCGCGATCAGCCAGTGGATCGCGCAGGCGCACGGCGGGAGTCTTACCGCATCGTCGCGCCTCGGGCGCGGCAGTCTCTTCACCGTGACACTGCCGATCGCGAGCGACGTCCAGCGCTCCTGACGGCGCCTAACGGTTAACGATGCGCTAATCCGCTCGTTATGAGTCTTTCATTCACTGCTAACGCGCTCGCTATTTCATTGCGGGTAGGACTCCGAGAGGTTGAAGGGGACATCACTCGGAGAGGAAATGCTCGATACGCTGCTGGAGTCGAAATCGAAAAGAGAACGCTCCGCTACGGGTGCGATCGTGAGCGTCATGACCCACACCGCGCTGATCGCGGCAGCAGTCTATGCTACCGCCCAGGCGCGGGTTCAACCGATGGGATCTCCGGAGACACTTCGCCCCATCTACTTTCCGCAGGCTCAGAATCCAGCTTCCACCGTGCGGCCGCCGACAGCCCGGCAGCAACCTTTAGTGATCAGCCGCAGCCTGACATTTGTTGAGCCGCACGTCGACATAAACGTCCCGCTCGTAGACGTCGGTGACATCGTGTCGAGGCCCGGCGACTTCAGCCCCGGCCCAATCACAGCCACTGGCCCGAAAAGCGGTGGAGCACGTGGGGCAACGCCAGCCGATACGCCCTTTCGCGCGGATCAAGTCGAGAAGCAGGTCGCGGTCGTGCCCGGCAGCACGGCGCCACGGTATCCTGAGTCACTCAGGAGCTCGGGCGTGGAAGGGCAGGTGATTGCGGAATTCGTCGTTGACGAGCAGGGACGCACGGAAGGGGGAAGCGTCCGGTTTGTGCGCTCCGACAATCAACTGTTTGAGGATGCCGTAAGGGTCGCTCTTCGCCGAATGCGATTCATTCCCGCCGAGGTCGGCGGCAGGAAAGTGAAGCAGCTCGTTCAAACGCCGTTCGTGTTCACACTCTCCCGTTAGTTAGAAGTTCTTTAATACTATTTCATTGATTCTTAATCTTGCGGGTATTCCGCGGGATTCCCGTTGCGAACAGCTTTCATTCACGGACTTCCCACTAGGTGAGGAATGTTTAACCAACTGCTCGAGTCAAAGGCTAAGAGGCAGAAGATGGCTGGCGGTACGATGTTCAGCATCGTACTCCACACGGTTCTGATCGGAGCAGCGGTGTACGCGACCGCGCGCGCCGGCGTCAAGGACGAAAAGTCGAAGGCCGAGAAAATTCAGTTCGTCGAGATGAAGAAGGAGCCTCCGAAGGTACCGGACAAGCCGGCCCCGCCGAAGGAGGTCGTCGTCAAGCCGCCTCCGGCGAAGGGATTCCAGGTTCTTCGCGCGCCCGTCAGGATCGACATCAAGATTCCCGAGATCGATCTTACGAAGGCGATCACCAATGAAAGCGACTTCAGCGGAAAGGGCGTGAAGGGCGGCACCGGGTCGGGCGTCGTCGGCGGAATCGGCCCCGTCACCAACCAGACCTATTTCGAGTTCCAGGTCGAGAAGCCAGCTGAGATGCTGGCCGAGAGCCCGAAACCGAAATACCCATCGGTTCTGGAGAGCTCAGGCATTGCGGGCGAAGTTCAGGCACAGTTCGTGGTGAGTAGTTCCGGCAAAGCCGACCTGGATTCGTTCAAAGTGCTGAAATCGACGAATGAGCTGTTCACACAGGCGGTGAAGAACGTTTTGCCGCGGATGAAGTTCAGTCCCGCGATGATCGGCGGCAAGCCGGTCAACCAGCTGGTCCAGCAGTCATTCCAGTTCGCCGTTCCCCGCTAACAAACTCACCGGAGTAAACAATGCAGCTGTCACTACTCGACATTTACAACCAGATGGGCAACTTCGCGAAGGGCATCGTATACCTCCTCGCCATCATGTCGATCTGGACCCTTTCCGTCGCGATCAAGAAGTGGTGGGACCTTCGCCAGGCGCAGGGTGAGACGCGAAAGTTCGCCCCCGAGTTCTCGCAGTTCCTCGAGGAAGACAATCTTACCGAAGCGGTCACTCTCGCGGACAAGTACAAGAAGTCGCACGTCGCCCGCGTGCTGGGTGGCGCCCTCACCGAGATCCGCCCGCTCATTCAGGATGGATCGGTGACGGTGGGCGACATCAATTCGGCTGAGCGCGCGATCGAGCGCGAGATGCTGATGACGATCACGGATCTGAAGCGCGGGTTGGGCGTGATGGCAACCGTCGGCGCCACTGCTCCGTTCGTCGGACTTCTCGGCACCACGATGGGCATCGTGAACTCC
>CABEAZ010000222.1_pt1 | contig 15507 bp, 16 predicted proteins | sample 3132471 | NCBI WGS metagenome assembly CABEAZ01 (sample SAMEA5534345, study PRJEB31848) | metagenome | biome: tundra; feature: field; material: soil | place: USA | collected 2013-05 | depth 0.45 m | reverse complement strand
CTTCATGTCGGTGCCGGGCTCCACAAAGAACTGCATCTCCATCTGCTCGAACTCGCGCGTGCGGAAAATGAAATTGCCGGGCGTGATCTCGTTGCGAAACGCCTTGCCGATCTGCGCGATTCCGAACGGGACCTTCTGCCGCGTCGATTGCTGAACGTTCAGAAAGTTGACGTAGATGCCCTGCGCGGTCTCGGGGCGAAGATATACGACCGCCGCCGACTCTTCGACGGGGCCCATGAACGTCTTGAACATGAGATTGAACTGGCGCGCCTCGCTGAGCGTTCCTTTCATTCCACACGCGGGGCACTGGGCGTCGGGCGTTCCGGGTGTGCCCTTGATGCGGGAATCATCGGCGCGGAAGCGCTTCTTGCAGTTCTTGCAATCCACGAGTGGGTCGACAAAGCCGGCGACGTGCCCGCTCGCCTCCCAGACGCGCGGATGCATCAGGATCGCGGCGTCCAGCCCCTCGATGTCGTTCCGGGCGCGCACCATCGCATGCCACCAGCGATCCTTGAGATTCCTCTTGAGCTCCACGCCGAGCGGTCCGTAGTCCCACACGGATCCGGTGCCGCCGTAGATCTCTGAGGACTGGAAGATGAAGCCGCGCCGCTTCGCCAGCGACACCAGCTTCTCCATTACATCGGGGTGGTTGGGCATCCGGGAAAGCTAGCTGGGCCGAGCGCTATGCATCCAGTTCCGCGCTCAGCTTCGGTTCCGCCGGAGCGCGCTGGCCGAGCAGCCGCGCGACGATTCGGTCGCCATGATACCGGCCGTTTTCGATGAATACCTTGTTGGCGTCGTAGCCGGCGACCACGACCCCCGCTATGAACAACCCTGGAACCGGTGTCTCCAGAGTATTGGCGTCATGCTGAGGAATGCCGGTCTTCGGATCTATCGGCACTCCCGTCTCGCGCAGCAGATCGAGGCTCGGCGCAAAACCGGTCATGATGTAGACGCGATCGGCTTTCACGCGATCCTCATGTTTACCAATGGCGAGCACCACGTCACGCGACTCGATCGCTTTGACGCGGCTGTCCCATCTTACGGCGATTTGCCCTTCCTTCACGCGGTTCGTGAAATCGGGGAGCACCCACGGCTTGATCTTCTTGTCGAACGTCGGGCCGAAGTGGACGAGCGTCACTCGGGCGCCTGATCTCCACAAATCGAGCGCCGCCTCGGCCGCGGAGTTCCCGCCGCCGACGACCACGACATCCTGGAGAAACGCTTCGTGCCCCTCCCGATAGACGTGCGTCACGTGCGGCAAATCCTCCCCCGGGACGCCAATGCGATTGGGAGAGCCGAAGTATCCGGTGGCGATAACAACTGCCCCCGCTCTGGTCTTGCTCTCCTCTCCCCCAGCCGTGCGCGAGACTACGGTGAATTCTCCGGAGCGGCCCTGAATGGCGGTCACGCGCTCCCGCTGGCGCAGCGGAATCCCGAAGTACGTGACCACGGCCCGGTAGTACGCGAGCGCGTCCCGCCGAGTGGGCTTCTCGGCGGCGATGACAAATGGCAGTCCGCCGATCGAGAGCTTCTCGGCCGTTGAAAAGAATCTGACGTAGATGGGATACGCGGCGATGGTGCTCACTACGACGCCGCTCTCGATCACCTGCGGGCGCAGCCCCGCGCGTTGCGCGGAGACCGCCACAGCGAGGCCGCATGGTCCCCCGCCGACGATCACGAGGTCCGCGTCGGTCGCCATCGGTTTGATCAGCCGGTCAGGCGACGCCGACGGGGCCCGCGGGAAGCGCGCCCTCTACGCCGATGATCTGATCGCGGCGAGTGCCCACACTCACGTAGGTAATCTGCGTCTCGACGAGCGACTGTATGCGGTCGAGGTAGCGACGCGCCTCTACCGGCAGATCTGTAAGGTTCCGAGCTTCCGCTGTAGTCGTCTTCCAGCCGTCGAACCACTCGTACCTCGGCACCGCGCGGCCGAGCACGTCCAGATCGCCGGGGAACTCCTCGTAGACCTCGCCATCGGCTTCGTACCCGGTGCAGAGGCCGATCCGGTCCAGCGTGTCGAGCACGTCGAGCTTGGTGACGGCGAGATCCGTGAGACCGTTAACCCGCGCAGCGTAGCGGACGACGACGCCGTCGAACCAGCCACAGCGGCGCGGACGGCCGGTCGTCGCTCCAAACTCGTTGCCGAGCGTGCGAACCTCGGACGCCAGGGGCTCGTCGAACTCAGTCGGCAGCGGCCCGTTCCCGACGCGCGTTGTATACGCCTTGACGACTCCGATAACCGAATCGAGCTCGCCGGGCGCGATCCCCACGCCGGTTGCTGCTCCGCCGGATGTCGTGCTGCTCGACGTGACGTATGGATAGGTGCCGTGATCGATGTCGAGGAGAGAGCCCTGCGCACCCTCGAGCAGCACCGCGGCACCGCCGACTATCGCGCGATGGATCTTGAGACCCACGTCTTCGGCAAGCGGGAGCAGTCTCTTCGTGAAGCGCTCCAGAACTCCCAGCGTGTAGTCGACGTCCGCGCGCTTCGCGCCCGCCATCGAGAGCTGGATGTTGGCGTGCGCGACTCCACGCTCGACCAGCTTTCTCAGCCTCTCCGGATTCCGCAGGTCGAGGACGCGGATCCCGCGCCGGCCAAATTTGTCCTCGTATGCCGGGCCGATCCCGCGTCCCGTCGTGCCGATCTCCTTGCTGGCCGAGCTCTGGCTGTCGACGAGCTTGTGATACGGCAGCACGAGATGGGCGCGATCGCTCACATACAGGCGTCCCTCAACGTCGATGCCATCCGAAACGAGCTCGTCTATCTCCGAGAACAGCGTCTCGACGTCCAGAACGACTCCATTGCCAATCGCACAACGTACGCCCGGGTGGAGAATTCCGCTCGGAATCTGGTGGAGGACGAACGACTTGTCGCCAATGTGCACGGTGTGGCCGGCATTGGCGCCGCCCTGATAGCGAACTACCCAGTCGGCGCGCTCCGCGAGGACATCAACGAGCTTGCCCTTGCCTTCGTCTCCCCATTGGGCGCCGACGACAACGATGGTGCGTATGTGCGAATCGAACATGCAATCAGAGGGGACGGGAAAAACAAACGCCCCGAGAGCATCGGGGCGTTGGTTCAATCTACCTCTCGGAGGGTGCGTGTCAACGCTCGGCCCGAGGCGGAGGCGGGACCTCGTCCACCATCCGCGGCGGCTCATCCGGTCGGACGACGCTCTTCATCGGCAGAACGACCGTAAAGGTCGAGCCCTTTCCGTAGACACTCTCCGCAAACACGTGTCCGCCCAAGGCGTCCACGAGTTTCCGGGTGATGCTGAGGCCCAGACCGGTGCCGCCGAACTCGCGCGTCCGGGACTGGTCCACCTGCCTGAAATCCTCCCAGATCGACTCGAGATCGGCCTCGCGGATTCCTATGCCCGAGTCGCGGACGTCGAACCGCAGATCCTCTTCGTCCCTCAACACCGTCACCCAGATGCCGCCGTGGTGAGTGAACTTCACGGCGTTCGAGAGCAGGTTGAGCAGAATCTGTTTGACCTTGGTTCTGTCGGTGTGGAGCTTGAGATCGCTCGACGGCAGCTCGACGCTCAAGGTGAGCTGCTTCTTCTTCACCAAGGGCTCGATCTGCTGCGAGATCTCGGTCATGACGTCGCCGAGCGTCACATCGTCGAGATGCAGCGGCATCCGACCGGCTTCGATCTTCGCCAGATCGAGAATGTCGTTGATCAACGCCAGCAGGTGCTGCGAGGCGCCCTGAATGCGGTTGAGCCCTTCTTCCTGCCGCGGCGTGAGGTCGCCGTAGATCCGGTCGAGCATTAGCGACGCGTAGCCGATGAGCGCGTTGATTGGCGTCCTCAGCTCGTGCGACATGCTGGCCAGGAATTCCGACTTGAGCCGGTTCGCTTTCTCCAGCTCGCGCGACTGCCATTGGAGCTGCGTGTTCTGCTCGGCGAGATCCGCCGTTGCCGCCTGAATGCGCTCCTCGAGCTGGCTCGAGAACGTCTTGAGCTCTTCGTAGAGACGCTCGTTCTCCGCCTGCTCGGTAAGGTCGTGCAGCACCGACACGATCGCCAGCGGCTCGCCGCGGCGATTGAGGATTTTTCCGGAGACCACTTCGACCGGAAGCTCGACGCCCGTCTCCGGGATATGGAGCTTCATCTGCTCGCGACGCGCGAGCGAGGGGCTGATGGTGAAATCCAAGATGAAGGTCGTGAACTTGGTGTCGTTCGCCTGGACCATCACCGCCCGATCCCGGCTCTCGCTGTCATCGGACTCGAACAGCTGCTCGGCCTCCTTGTTCATGAGGGTGATGTTCGAGCGATCGTCGGTGACGAGGATCGGGTCCGCGACGTTCTCCAGAATGAGGTTCAGGCGGTCGCGCTCGCGCTTCGCATCGATCTCGGCGAGCCGCACGCGCTGTACCTGGCGCTCGAGCTCGTCCGCGGCGCGGCGGAGATCCGTCACGTCGCGCAGGACCGAGACAGTCGATCCGATGTGACCTCCAGCGCCGGGACCGAGGGCGTGCGTCAATACCTCGAACAGGAGGTCGGTCCCCTCGTCGGGGTCGACCAGATTCAGCTCGCGTGAGCCGGCCGTCTCCTTCGAGCCCATGGCGGCTTTCGAGAGGTGCGAGGTGAACAGGAGATTGTTGATTTCCACCGCGCGGCGCCTTCCCTCGGAGTCCTTCTCACTTGTCGACAGCAGGTGCTCTGCGCGCTGGTTCTGTGCGACAATGTCGCGCTCCGGGTTGATGATCACGATCGGATCGGGAAGCGAGTTCATGATCGTGGTCAGCATCTCGCGCTGCTGGTCGAGCCGGCCCGTCGAGAGCCGGAACTCCTCGACGGCAGCCATGCGCGCCAGAACCGGTCCCGCGAGAGCCGCGGCGTTTACGAGCGCCGAGAGAGTCTCATCGTCGACCGAAGCCTCGAGAAGAGCAACACCACCAGGCGCGTGACCGACCTTCCTCCGGCGATCGACGGCCGCCCGCCGCCTCACCTGGCAGCCCTGCAACTGCACGAGATCGAGCTCAGCTTCGGAGAGGAGAGGCGGCGCGCCCCGGAACTGCGGCTGGGGAAACGGGATCGCCGTCCACTCGCTGAATGGGATTCCGGGCAACGTGGCTACTCCATCGCAGCTCACGGGGTGAAGCGACAGCGCCGAAACGGCGAGAGGATTCGAGAGATCGTCCGTTGGGAGGGAAACCGTTGGAGCAGTGTCACCCTCGAATCCGATGCTGGCAGTGTTGATAAAACGTCGGGGCGGGCTGTCCAACGTCACGGCTAACGCCCGGCGAGCACCGACAATGTCGGCGAACTGCGCGAGCATGAACGTCGCGGCAGCTTCAAAATCGGGCGCTTCGGAGATAGCGGAGAGGAGCTCCGCCAGGCGCTCCCCGCTGAGTTGCGGACGGATGGCTACCGCGGCACTCTCACGCCTGGAGTCGCTCACCACCGCCGCCAGGTCCTTGTGGCTGACCGTGTAGACGCGCGCGCCGCTCCCGCGATGCCAATCTCGCCGAACTCGCGCGAGCGGTCGTTCCGGATGATGCAGTAGACGTATTTCCCCTCCACTGGGGCTGAGTCTGTCGAGGCGCTGATGCTTTCGGCTGCGGTCATGGTCCGGCCGGCAGGGGAAAGTTATTTCGCGGCTGCAATGAATATCCAAACGCCAATCGTTAGCCCAATTCCGATCTTGAGAACCGTTGATACCACGCGTCCGATCAACGCTCCCTTGGCGACGCGGGTTGCATCACCTGCTGACGATCCACCCGTAAATTCCGCAATGAGCGCTCCAAGGAAGGAGCCGAGGAACGCTCCAATCACGGAGCCAACGATCGGTACCGGAATCCCGACCATCGCCCCGACGATGCCTCCAAGAATCGCTCCCCAACCAGCGCGGCGCGAGCCGCCGTACTTCCGGGCGAAGCGGCCGGTGAGCGAGAACTCCAGAAGCTCGGCGACGAACGCCAGCACCGCGACGGCAATGAGGGTGACCCAGCCGATCGGCTCGCCCGGGACGATCAAATTGTACGCGACAGCCGTCGCCACCATTATCCAGAGCCCCGGGAGCCCCAGGACGATCAGGATCAGCGAGAGAATGATCACGCCAGCGAGAATCAGCAGATACATCAGCCCAGTTCCTTGGCTAGAGCAGAAAGAAGGACGCTCGCTTCCGCGGCGCCCGTCCCAGTAAGCGCATTGGAATTATCGCGCCGGGTATGGATGCGCGCGAGAGTCGACAGCGTTCCTCTGCTCAGCGTGACCGCGTCGATACCCAGATCGGCGAACGCCATGCTGTCGGCCAGGATCCCCGGGATGAGACGGCCCATGGGCAGCCGTACGCCCAGCCCGCCGGCGATTGTTTCAGCCGCGGCCGCTATTCGCTTCGGCCTGGGTCCGGTGTGCATGCACCGCCAAGCGCCGGCATCGTCCACGGTGTCGCAATTCAGGACCTTCATTCCGGGCTGTGCCGAATCTGCCCGCGTGTGGGCACCCGCCCAGGCGCGAGCACCCGCCAGGCCGAGCTCTTCGCCGCTTGTGATGAGTACCCCGAGGTCGCGGGGTGCCGAGGCCGACTGGGCCGCGAGGAGAATCGCCACCACTCCACTCGCGTTATCGACCGCGCCGTTGGACTCGTTTCGGACGAAGCAGAGCATCGAAGGAAGCACTCCGACGATTGCCCCGATCGCGAGCGCGTGCCACACCGGTACAACGAGGCTCAAGCCAACAAGCGAGAGCAGGAGAACGATAAACGACAAGGCTGTGATGATGGCAAGCGCGACTGAGCTCGCTATTCGAATCAGCATCGGCACGGTTTGGGACTTCGAGTCGACATGCGCCACGAGCCAAACTTCCGGATTTCCGCGCTTCGCTTCCAGATTTGCAGATCTCGCGCGGTGTAGCGGAAGCTGCGCGGTCCAGCGCCGCTTCGCGTCACCGGAAGCGAAGATGAGCGCGCTCAGGAGCGCCGCTCCGACCACCAGCGCTGCAAGCGGGCCGTAGTGAACCGCCATGTGCGCGACCGCGAGAATTGTGGCGGCCTGAAATGCCGCAGCGATGGGCGGTCCCCAGCGTCCGGGCCACTGGGAGTACTCGAATGGCAGCTCCCGGCACTCGAACCCAGCGCGCTCCAGCTCGGCCCGGCAAAGGGCTCTCGCTCCCGATTCTTCAACGCTTCCGGAAAATCTTGGGGCTAGCGCCAGCTCGTCGAGCAGACTTTTCGCGCGCTGAGCGAGGTCGGCTTGGGCCATACCGGACGGCCTAGGTGAGTCCCATTTTTTTCTTCACTTCGCGCATCGTCTTCTGGGCTTCCGTTCGAGCGTGCTCGGCCCCGGCGGCGAGATCGTCTTTCATCTTCTTCGGATTTGCGGCGATCTCTTTCGCGCGCGCGCGAATTGGAGCGAGCTCCTTCTCCATCGATTCGTGCAGAACCTTCTTGCAATCGATGCAGCCCCAGCCTGCTGTTCGGCACTGTACCGCGACGTGCTCGACCGTCGCCGCCGGACTGAACGCCTTGTGTAAATGGTAGATGTTGCAGACTTCCGGGGTCCCGGGATCCGTGCGCCGCACGCGTTTCGGATCGGTCACAGCGGGCTTCAGTTTCTTCCAGATCGACGCCGGATCTTCGAGCAGATCGACCGTGTTCCCGAGAGATTTCGACATCTTCGCCTGGCCATCGAGTCCCATGATGCGGCGAGTGGGAGTGAGAAGCCCCTTTGGCTCCGGGAAGAATCCCACATCAAACCGCGCATTCCACTTGCGCCCGATCTCGCGCGACAGCTCGAGATGCTGCAGCTGGTCATCTCCTACAGGCACCAGCTCGGCACGGTACAGTAGAATGTCAGCCGCCTGGAGCACGGGATAGTTCAGCAACCCGGCCGGCACGCTCTCTTCCCTGCTCGCTTTTTCCTTGAACTGAGTCTGACGCTCGAGCTCGCCCAACGGAGTAAGAGTGTTGAATATCCACGCCAGCTCAGTATGTTCCGGCACCATCGACTGCACGAACAGCGTGCACTTCGACGGATCCAGCCCGGCAGCGAGCAGTGATAACGCCATGTCAGTCGTGCGGGCGCGCAGATCGGCAGGCTCGTACGGAACCGTGATCGCGTGGTAGTCAACGATGCAGAAGAACGACTCGTATTTGTGTTGCAGCTCAACCCAGTTCTTGACGGCGCCGAGGTAGTTTCCGATGTGCAGGGAGCCGGAGGGCTGAATGCCGCTGAAGATGCGGGTCATTGCGCGAAATTAAAGAGCGAGCGAGAGGAGTTGCAAGCAATTTCACAAACTGATAGCGGCGATTCCGAGCTGCTAGACGTCGCGCTGGAAGCGGCTCGCGCCGGGGCCCGCGTGATTCGAGACGCCACTGCTCAGCGCGAGAAGCTGGTGTGGGAGACGAAGGGACGCTCCGACTTCGTCAGCGAAGTGGACAAAACCTCCGAGCGCGAAATCGTCGGTGTCATCACTCGCCGTCTCCCCCATGCAACCGTGCTCGGCGAAGAGCTATCGCCGACCGCTATCGCGAGCAAGGGAATCGTGGTAATTGCCGATCCGCTCGATGGCACCACCAACTTTCTGCACGGCTACCCTGAGTATTCCGTGTCAATCGCGATCGCGCGCAACGGGGTCCTGTGCGCGGGCGTCGTCCTCAACGTCGCGCGGGAAGAGGAATTCACGGCGAGACGCGGCGGGGGCGCCTTCCGCAACGGCAAGCGCATCCGCGTCTCCAGTCTGCGGGAGCCCGGCAGGTCCCTGATCGGGACCGGCTTCCCGTTCAAGACCCTCGAGATGTTGCCACAGTACATGCAGCAGTTCAGTTTGGTGATGCGCGGGACGGCTGGAATTCGCCGGGCGGGCTCGGCGGCGCTCGACCTGTCGAACGTTGCTTGTGGGCGATTCGACGCATTCTGGGAGCTCGTCCTGGCGCCATGGGATGTCGCCGCCGGAATGCTGATGGTGCAGGAAGCGGGAGGCATCGTCACGGATCTCGATGGAAATCCGCCGTTGCTCACTGCCGAGTCGTTTGTCGCCGGCAATCCGGCCATGCACGCGTGGCTGCTGCAGACAGTCAGGCGCGCCAACATGAACAAGGAAAAGACTGAATGAAGCTCGTCGAATGCGTTCCGAATTTCTCCGAGGGCCGCCGTCCCGAGGTCGTCAACGCGATCCGCGACGCGATCGCGGCGGTGGAGGACGTCTCGGTTCTCGACGTATCGTCCGACGCCTCCCACAATCGGTCGGTGATAACGTTCGTCGCCCGGATCGAGACGGCAGTGGATGCTGCATTCGCTGGAATCAAGGCGGCAGCGGAACGAATCGATCTCTGCAAACACACCGGCGAGCATCCGCGCATTGGCGCCACCGACGTCGTGCCGTTCATCCCGCTGGAGGGATCGACGATGGAGGATTGCATTGCTCTTGCCCGCACACTCGGCGAGAGAGTCGGACGCGAGCTGAAGATTCCCGTCTATCTATATGAGCGCGCGGCCACGACGCCCGCGAGAGAGAATCTCGCCGATGTTCGCCGCGGCGAATTCGAGGGACTGCGCGAAGAGCTGGGCAGGAACCCGGCGCGCAACCCTGATTTCGGACCGTCAAAGATCCACCCCACCTGCGGAGCGATCGCGATCGGCGCGCGGCCGTTTCTCGTCGCGTACAACGTCTACCTCGGTCCCGCTTCGAACCTTCAGATCGCCAAGAACATCGCCAAGGGCGTGCGCGGATCGTCGGGTGGCTTCAAGTACGTGAAAGGCCTCGGCCTCGAGGTGGATGGACAGGCTCAGGTGTCGATGAATCTCGTCGATACCGAGAAGACGCCGCTCCACAACGCGTTCGATTTCGTGAAGTTGCGCGCGGAGGCCCAAGGGGCGCAGGTGACATGGAGCGAGATCGTTGGACTCGTGCCCGAGAAAGTTCTGTTCGACACCGCCGTCAGTCATCTGCAACTCAGGCAGTTCACGCCTGCGCAGATGCTCGAGCGTCAGGTGCGTGAGGTGGTGAGCGGGGGCGAGAGCGTGAGTGGATTCCTGGCCTCGGTCGCGTCGTCGAATCCGGTACCTGGTGGAGGGAGCGTCGCCGCGCACGCAGGCGCCCTGGCCGCCGCCCTGGCGCAGATGGTGGCAGGTCTCACCATCGGGAAGAAGAAGTACGCAGCAGTTGATTCCGAGATGAAGGAAGCCGCGCTCAAGGCGGTCGCACTCGGCAACCAGCTGGCGACGCTGGTCAAGCGGGATGCCGAGGCATACGCGCTGGTCTCGGAAGCCTACAAGCTGCCCAAGGAGCCGGCTGAGGCGGCGGCTCGCCGCTCCGAGACGGTAACGAACGCGCTACTCAAGGCGGCCGAGGTGCCGCTCGAGACTGCGCGGGCCGCCGTCGAAGTCGCGCAGCTTGCGGCACTAGTAGCCGAGAAGGGGAATACGAACGCCGTAACCGATGCTGGCGTCGCCGCGCTGCTTGCGGCTGCCGCGGCCAAGGGCGCGGCGTACAACGTGCGGGTCAACGTGCAGGCACTCGAGGACAAGTCGAAGGGCCAGTCGCTCGCGCGCGAGGCGCAGCAACTTGTAAAGAAAGCCGGCGAGCTCGCGGAACGAGCTACGTCAATCGTCGAACGAGCGCTTTCCGGCTGAGCTCACCGCGGTGTAAGGCATGAGCATTCACTCACGCGCATTTCTCCTCATCCCAAACCTGCTGGCGCTGAATATCGCAGCGGCCCAGGTTGCGCCGCCTGCCCGCTCGACACCGCTGGTCGGTATATGGGAAGCGGTGACTCGGTCGACCGGTGGACTGGGATCCACGATCTCATTCGCGCCCGACAACACGATGAGCTACACACTGGGCGCAATGGTGGACATGAAGTACAGGCGCGCTCGCGACAGCCTCTACATCATCGATCCGCAGAATGGCGTGAATTCGTTCCAGGTCTCGATCATGCGGGACACGATGGTGATGACCAACCAGGGACAAGAGCAACGCGAAACGCGCGTCGGTGCGCCTGTGAGCGGCGCCGATCCCGTGGTCGGCCGCTGGACCTACCTCCATTACACGGGCGTGCCCGCGTTCGAGGAGTACACGCCGCGCGGAGACTTCCGTTTGAGAGTACCGATCCGCACGCTGCAGGGCACATATGTGGCGATGGGCGATTCGGTGATGCTCCATCTTCCGGGGCAGGGAGGAGGCGACCGCGCGGTGCGGTTCGCGGTGGTGGGCGATACCCTGCAACTGATCTGGAACGGTCAGACCAGCCGCTACGTCAAGGCAACGCCGCTAGGGCGCTAGCGTCGTCAATATCCGCGGTCCGTTCTCCGTGATCGCGATCGTGTGCTCGAAGTGCGCCGAGCGCGTCCCGTCCATGCTGACGACAGTCCATCGGTCGGGCATCGTTCGCGTGCCCGGCATCCCGACGTTCACCATCGGCTCGATCGCGATCGTCAGCCCGGGCTGCAGGCGGACGCCGCGCTTGGGCTTCCCGTAGTTCGGCACCTGCGGATCCTCGTGGAACCCGACTCCGATTCCGTGTCCAACGAGATCGCGCACGACGCTGAATCCCGCCGCTTCGACCACGCCCTGCACCGCCGCGCCAATGTCGCCCACGTGATTCTCGGCGGTGGCCGCCTCTATTCCCGCCGCGAGGGCCTTCTTCGTGACGTCGAGCAGCCTCTTCGACTCCTGATCGATCTTCCCGACGGCGACGGTCGTAGCTGAATCCGTGTAGTAACCGTCCAGTTTCACGCCGATGTCGATCGAGACGATGTCTCCTTCCTCGATCCGGCGCTTCTTCGAGGGAATTCCATGCACGATCTCCTGGTTGATCGACGTGCAGATGCTCGCGGGAAAATTGTAGAGGCCCTTGAACGCCGGGGTCGCGCCGGGATGGCTGCGAATGAAGTCGTCGGCCATCTTGTCCAGATCCATGGTCGTCATGCCGGGACGCACGCTCTGCTCGAGCAGCCGCACTGTCGCCGCCAGTATCCCGCCCCCACGCGCCATGATGTCGACTTCGCGCGGCGACTTGATCTGAATCATTTCCCGAGCGCCTCGACGGCGCGGGCGGTCACGTCGTCCACGGGAGCGTCCGCGTCGATCTTCAGAACCTTCTTCTTGTGGTCACGATACCAGTCAACCACCGGTGCCGTCTGCCTCCGATAGACCTCGAGGCGGTTCCGGACGGCCTCGGGCTCGTCGTCCTTTCGACGCACGAGCTTTCCACCGCACTTCTCGCAGCTCGTTCCGGGGTCGCGCCCCATGTAAGGCGCCTGACAGCCCTCGCAAACCGTGCGGGTGCTCAGCCGCTTCACGAGCTCGTCATCGTCCACGTCGAACAGCAGCACTTTGTCCACCTTCTTGCCGATCTCGTCGAGCATGACCCCGAGCCCATTGGCCTGCGGCACGGTGCGAACCGCGCCATCCAGAATGGCTCCCTTCTTCGTCGCCGGCGAGGTCATGACATCCTGAAGAATACCGAGGATGACTGAATCCGGCACCAGATCGCCGCGATCCATGTAGGACTTTGCCTCGAGCCCCCGCTTGGTGCCGTCACGCACCGCCGCGCGCAACACATCGCCAGTGGCGATCTTCGGAATCCCGAGGCGCGCGGCCAGCTTGTCCGCCTGCGTTCCCTTGCCTGCCCCGGGCGGGCCGAGCAGCACGATGATCATGGGGATACCCGCAAAAGAGTCGGAGGAGCTTTTGGCTCCTCCGATCGAAATCTAGTAAGTGCCGCCGGTCGCGCGGCCCCGGAATCGCACTCGCCCTTTCTTCATGAAGCCATCGTACTTCCTGAGGAGGAGGTGCGAATTGACCTGCGTGATCGTGTCGAGCGCGACACCGACGACGATGAGGAGCGACGTTCCACCGAACCTGAACGGAACGTTGATCATGTCGGCTATGAACACCGGTAAAAGCGCGATGAACGTCAGGAACAATGCGCCCGGGAACGTGATCCGCGACACAACGTGATCGATGTACTCGGCGGTTCTGCCGCCGGGCTTTACGCCCGGAATGAATCCGCCCTGCTTCTTCAGATTCTCCGAGATGTCGACCGGGTTGAAGATGATCGACGTATAGAAGTAGGTGAAGAAAACGATCAGGATCGCCGACAGCGCGTAGTACAGCCACGTGCCCGGCTGGAAGTGTTCCGAGATGACCCGCGCGTTCTCGTTGCCGCTGAACTGCGCGATCGCGCCCGGAACGACGATCACCGATGAGGCGAAGATGATCGGCATCACGCCGGCCGCGTTGACCCGGAGCGGAATGAAGTTCTTTGCCGCCTCGCGCTGTCTGCCGCGGGACATCGTGCGCTGCGGGATCTGTATCATCACCCTGCGGGCCGCCATCGTGACCGCGATCGTGCCGGCGACGACCCCGACCATGACGATGCCGAGTATCACGAGAGAGAAGGGACCCACCGCCTGCGTCTTCACGAAGCCAAGGGTGCCGATGATTCCCGGCCAGAATCTCTCGACGATCGAGAAGAAGATGATCAGCGACGCGCCATTCCCCAGTCCTCTCTCCGTGATCTGCTCGCCGAGCCACATCACGAACATCGCGCCGGTCGTGAGAACCAGCACCATCTGCAGCTTGAACCCGAATCCGGGATTTACCACGGCGTTCTCGAGGGACGACGTGAAGAGCGCGAATCCCCATCCCTGCACCACGGCGAGGACGACCGTCACGTAGCGCGTCCACTGCGTCACGCGTTTTCTGCCCTCCTCGTCCTTCTGCATCTTCTCGACGGTCGGGATCACCACGCCGGCGATCTGCATGAAAATGCTGGCCGAGATGTATGGCATGATGCCGAGCGCGAACACGGTCGCGTGCGACAGTCCGCCGCCTACGAACAGGTCGTAGAGGCCGAGAAGTCCGCCCTTGCCCTTGTTGGCAAAGAAATCGGTGAGCGCGACGACGTCGACGCCCGGCGCGGTGATGTGCGCCCCGACTCTGTAGATCACGAGACAGATCAGCGTGAATACGATCTTGTCCCGTAACTCCGGCGTGTTGTAGATGTTGCTTACTGCCGCCGCGGGGGCTGATTGCGCCATTAGTTCTCTACCCGGCCTCCGGCCGATTCGATTTTCTGCCGAGCACCAGCGCTCATCTTGACGCCGCGCACGGTGACGCCCTTCGCGGCGTCGCCATTCGCGAGAAGCTTGGCCGGGCCCTTTCCCTTTCGGATCAATCCGGCCTCGGCCAAAGTCTCTTCCGTCACCTCAGCGCCCTTCGGCAGCTTGCCAAGGTCGTCGAAACTGACGACTTGATTCACTACACGAAAGATGTTCGTGAAGCCACGCTTGGGGATGCGGCGAGTGAGCGGCATCTGGCCGCCCTCGAACTGGGGCTTGCCGCCGCCGGGGCCGTGGTGGCCTGATCTGGCCTTGATACCCTTGTGTCCCTTGCCCGATGTCTTGCCGGTGCCCGAGCCCGGCCCACGTCCGATTCTCTTGCGATTCCGGTGCGATCCCGGAGCAGGAACCAGATTGTGCAACCCGATCTTTTCGACGCGATCCGGCGCTCCGAGGAGTTCCCGACGTGTTGGTTTGTCTGCCACTGGCTAATCCTCTACCGGCGTCACTTCGACGAGGTGACGCACGTGCTTGATTTGTCCGCGCAAGGCGGGTGAATCCTGCCTTGTCACTTCAGACTGGTGATGCCGGAGCCCGAGGGCTTCGAGCGTCAGACGCATCCGCCACGAGTGGCCGATGCCGCTTCTCACCTGCTTGATGCGAACCTTTCCCTTCGTGATGGTCTCCTTGGGGGTAATCTTCGGCCCCTTCGTTCTCCACCAGACGTGTGTTCTAGGCATGAGCGACGGCCTCCTTCGACTTGGCGCGCGAGCGGTAACCGAGGGCCGAGACTTCGATGCCGCGCTCGCGCGCGATTTGCTCTACCGTCGTCAGCTGCTGTAAGCCATCCAAAGCGGCAAGTACCATGTTGTGCGGATTGGTCGAGCCGAGGCTCTTCGTGAGAATGTCCGAGATGCCGGCGCACTCCATGATCGCGCGCACCGCGCCGCCGGCAATCACACCGGCGCCCGGAGCCGCGGGCTTCATGAGGACCTTGCCCGCCCCGTGCGTGCCGACGACTTCGTGGGGGATCGTTCCGCCAGTCATCGGGATCGCGACCATGTTGCGGCGCGCTCCGTCGACAGCCTTGCGGACGGCCTCCGACACTTCGTTCGCCTTGCCGGTCGCAAACCCAACTCGGCCCTGTCCATCTCCGACTGCGACGAGCGCGTTGAATGAGAAACGCCGTCCGCCCTTCACGACCTTGGCCACGCGGTTGATGGCGATCACGTTCTCGACGAGCTCGCTGCCGCCATCGCCGCGTCCACCGTCGCGATCGCGTCCCTTGCCATCACGGCGTCCGCCGCCGCGCTGGCCACCCTCGCCTCGCGGGCCACCGCCGCCTTGTCCGCCGCCACCACCACCGCCGCCGCCGGATCCACGACCACGGCCGGCGCCACCGCCCCCAGGGCCGCCACGTCCACCACCGCCGCGTCCGCCACGTCCACCGGCACCGCCGCCGCTGCGAGCGCTACCGCCGGTCCGCG
>CABEAZ010000221.1_pt1 | contig 15542 bp, 13 predicted proteins | sample 3132471 | NCBI WGS metagenome assembly CABEAZ01 (sample SAMEA5534345, study PRJEB31848) | metagenome | biome: tundra; feature: field; material: soil | place: USA | collected 2013-05 | depth 0.45 m | reverse complement strand
GGTCACTAATCAGGGGAACCCTGCTGTCTGCGCCACTCGTGCTCGTGCTCATCGTCCTGCTCGGCAGCGCAGATCCTGTGATACGGTGGGGCACCGACCGGATTGCGGCGTGGCTCCCGGACTGGTCGTTCCCGCCTCGGGTGCTCTTCTTCGGTTTCCTGCTCTCGATCACTCTGGGCGCCAATTCTATTTCGTCGCGACAGATCGGCGCGAACCTCCCCAGCATGCCGGCACTGGCTCGAACATCGACGATCGGTCTTACTGAGCAGCGAATGATGCTCTGGAGCGCCGAGGTTGTGATCTGGCTCTTTGTATTGTTGCAGGCCGCCTATTTGATTCATCCGCCACCGGTGTTGGTTGATAGCGGGGTTACGTTTGCGGAGTACGCCCGCCGGGGATTTGGAGAGCTCTCATTCGCGGCGACGATTGTCGGCGCGATCATCCTGATACTCGAATACACGCGTCCGATTGACACGACCGAGCGGGACCGGAAGATGCTGGCTCGGCTCGAGCTCGCGCTTCTCGTTGCGCTCGAGTTGGTGCTCGTCTCCGCCTTCCGGCGAGTGATCCTCTACGAGCAGGCTTACGGCTTTACCACTGGTCGATTGTTCCCCCAGGCGTACATGGTCGCGATGTCTCTCGTGCTGATCGCGCTCGCGGTTGAAGTCACTAAGGGCTCGATCTCCGTTTCCTTCGGAAGGCGGGTTGCCGAGATTGCCTTGGGTGTGTTCACCGTGTTGGTATTCTGGAACTACGAAGCGTGGATCGTCAACCGAAACATCGATCGCGCGGCGCAAAGCGGGAAGTTCGACTGGTACTACGCCAACAGACTATCGAGGGACGCGATCCCGACGCTGGTCTCACGACGCGCGGAGCTACCGGCAGACGCGCGCGCTGGTGTCGAAGCGCGACTTTCCTGCATCCCACTCCCGGCGGACCGTCGATGGTTTGAGTGGAACCGGAGTGTTCGCGCGGCTGATCACGCTCTGCGCAGCTGGAACAAGGCGCCGTGCTTCCACACTCCCCCCGCCGCAGCTCTCTCCGTGTCTACGCTTCGAGAACGGCACGAAATCGCACCGACTTGTCGCGCACCGTTTGGAGAGCCTCGTTCACTCGTGTCATCGGGTGGCGCTCGATCGTCGGCACTACCCGATGCTTCGCGGCAAATGCAAGCATCTTCTTGATCATCTTGCGCGAACCTGTGTTACTGCCGACGACCTTTTTGAAGCCCCCCACCAGGGGGAATGCCATGATGCTGACTTTATTCTCCGGAATTCCCAGCAGGCAGAGCGTTCCCTTGGGGCGGAGTGCGGCGATCAGCGAATCCCAGGGGAGATCCGCGGCCGCCGTGGTGAGGATCAAGTCGAGCGAATTGGCTGCGGTCGCCATCTCGGCTGCATCGTTGAGGTCGATGAAGCGGTTCGCGCCGAATCGCCGCGCCTCTCGAGCCTTCGATCTTGAGGTGGAGAACGCAGTCACATCGCATCCCAGAGCGCGCCCGAACTGAAGCGCGAGGTGACCGAGGCCACCGACGCTGACGACGCCGAGTTTGGTTCCACGCCGCGCCTTATGATCGACAAGGGGCGTAAAAACGGTGGCTCCCGCGCACAGCAGCGGAGCCGCTTCCGCTGATGACATCGCCTTTGGAATCGGGAAGGCAAATCGGGCGTCGGCGCGCGCTCTGTCGGCAAAGCCCCCGGCGTGACCCACGCACGTAGGTTGCGCGCTCGCGCACAGATTTTCTTCCCCCGCCTTGCACCACTCACACTTCATGCAGCTTCCCGCCTGCCATCCAATCCCCACGCGTTGGCCGACCTTGAGAACTTTCGCGGATTTGCCGAGCGCGGTTACCGTGCCGACAATCTCATGACCAGGAACGAGCGGGTACGAGCTGATCCCCCAATCGTTGTCGATGAGATGGATGTCGGAATGGCAGATTCCGCAGTGAGTTACCGCGACCTCGACCTCGTTGGCGCCGAGGGGGCCCGGATCGAAGACGTGCGGCGTGAGCTTGGCGCCCTGCGAAAGCGCCGCGTAGGATTTGATGGGCATGTCCGGCCCGGTTGGGGTGCTGCCGAATCTAAGGTGCCTCTAGGCGCCCGCTAGATCCCCGGAACTCGACGCGGTTGCCACACGGTCCGACGCGTTCTGGTTAGAGCTTGCAAAGACCTGTGTAAGTCTCGGGTCTCCTGTCGCGGAAGAACTGCCAGACGTTCCGGACTTCGCGGATCTGTTCCAGATCCAGCTCCGCCGTGATGAGCTCGTCTCGATCGCGGCTGGCCTGGGCCAGAAACTGTCCGCGCGGATCGCAGAAGTAGCTCTGGCCGTAGAACTCCCCGATGTTCCACGGCTTCTCGAAGCCGACGCGATTGATCGCTCCGACGAAGAACGCGTTCGCCACCGCGTGCGCCGGTTGCTCAAGCTTCCACAGATACTCGGACAAGCCCGCCACGGTTGCCGAGGGATTGAAGACGATCTCCGCACCATTGAGCCCGAGCTCGCGCGCGCCCTCGGGGAAGTGTCTGTCATAACAGATGTAGACGCCGATGTCGGCATACTGCGTCTTGAACACCGGATAACCCAGGTTGCCCGGACGGAAGTAGAACTTCTCCCAAAAGCCGGGACCGCAGTGCGGGATGTGGTTCTTCCTGTATTTCCCGAGATACGTCCCGTCGGCGTCGATCACCGCGGCGGTGTTGTAATAAACGCCGGTCCCTTCCTCCTCGTAGATAGGCACGACGATCGCCATCGAGTGGCGCTTCGCGACCTCCTGCATCAGTCGCGTCGTCGGACCATCCGGGATGTGCTCGACCGCGTCGTACCACTTCGTATTCTGCTCGGCGCAGAAATACGGGCCGGTGAAGATCTCCTGCATGCAGACGATCTGCACGCCTTCGCGCCCGGCCTGCTCGAGCAGCTTGAGATGCTTCTCGATGTTCGCTTCGCGAATCTTCTCCAGCGGCTCGTCGGTCGAGCACGCATGCGACGCCTGAATCAGACCGCACTTGACGACACGGGCCATCCCCTATCTCCCTATGTTTTGGTAGAAGTCTGCGCGATTGGCTCGCGCCGCATCAACAGCCAGTAGATGCTGAAACTGAGAGCGAAAGTCACGAACCACGCGTAGGAATACAGCCTGTCGAAGACATTGGGACTGCTGACCCTGCCTCCCGGCGTGGAGACGGCGTGGATGAATCCCGGCACCACGGGAGCGATTGCAAGTACGAGAGCGATGATCGCGCGCGGGTTGATTCCGTTTGCATAGGTGTAGCGCCCCCGCAGACGGAAGAGATCATCGACGGCGAGCTGCTGCTTTCGGATGATCCAGTAGTCGGCAATCAGAATTCCACCCAGTGCCCCCATCAAGCTCGAGTACCCTAGGAGCCAGGTGAAAATGTAGGCGGCCGCATCAGAGTACAGCTTCCACGGCATCATGACGATGCCCAGGACGGCGGTGATGAGCCCGCCGGTCACGTAGCTGATTCGGCGCGGACTGAGGTTGGAAAAGTCGTTCGACGGCGACACGACGTTCGCCGCCATGTTCGTGGTGAGCTGCGCGGCGAGCACGACCAGCGCCGCGAAGATGATGACGGGCGCACGTCCGATCCGGCTCACCAGTTCTACGGGATCCCAGATTGCCCTGCCGAAGATGACGATCGTCGCGCTCGTCACTGCCACTCCGATGAATGCAAAGGCGGTCATCGTCGTGGGAAGGCCAAGCGCCTGGCCGAGCGCCTGCGACCGTTGGCTCTTCGCGTAGCGCGTGAAGTCAGGAATGTTGAGACTGAGCGTGGCCCAGTAGCCGACGTTGGCGGTGAGCGCGGCCGGAAAGATCACCCAGAACTCGCCCTGACCCTTCTGGAGTTTCTGCGACTCGCTCAGAATGTGCGTGAGTCCGCCACCGTTCCGAATCGCCCAGAGCAGCAACAGCGCTCCGCCTCCCAGCAGCAACGGCGCGGACCAGCTCTCGAGAACCTTGATGCCTTCCGTGCCTTTGAGGATGATCGCGATCTGAATTCCCCAGAAGATCGCGAATGCTATCGCGATGCTGCCGGGAATCTGCGCCCAACCCGCCCACGCCGCTTTCAGCAGCGCGTCGAGAGCAAGCGCTCCGATCCAGGTCTGAATCCCGAACCATCCGCATGCCACGATCGCGCGGAGCATCGCCGCCACATTCGCGCCGCGGACACCAAAGCTGGCACGGCACAAAACCGGAAACGAGATTCCGTACTTGGTCCCCGCGTGCGCGTTCAGAATCATCGGAATCAGCACGATCACGTTTCCGAGGAGGATCGTGACCATCGCCTGCCACCACGTCATCCCCTGCTCCATCAGTCCGGAAGCGAGCGTGTAGGTGGTGATCACGACGCTCATTCCTATCCAGAGTGCAGCGATGTTGTAGGTGGACCAGGTGCGGCGCGAGGGATCCGTCGGGGCGAGATCGGGATTCCAGAGCGGGCTGTTCCGAATGTCGTCCGAAGCGAGCGTAGTATCGCCCGTGTAGCCGGCTCCGGTCGCGACCGTCGTCACGGCGCCAGGCCGGCGGTCTTACGCGAGAGCCACTGGCCGCGTCCGGGGTTTCCGACGACCTGGTAATCATCGACGATCACATCGCCCCGGGAGAGCGTCGTGCGGGCGAAGCCGGCGAGATCCCACCCGTCGTAGGGCGACCAATCGGCATTCGTTTCCATCGACTCGGGATTGACCTTGTGCGTTTTCTTCGGATGAATGATCGCAACGTCCGCATCAGCCCCAACCTGGATAGCACCCTTGCGCGGGTATAACCCCATTATCTTCGCGGGATTCGTCGAGAGCTTGGTGCACATTTCCTCGAGCGTGATCTTCCCGCCGAGCACGCCGTGCGTATAGATGAGCGGCATCAGCGTCTCCAAGCCCGGCATCCCCATCGGGATTTTGGTCCAGTCCCCGTTCCACATCGCCTTCTGCTCGCGGTCGAACGTACAGGTGTCCGTAGACACCACTGACACCTCTCCGGACTTGAGCCCCTTCCACAGTCGCTGCACGTCCTTTGGCTTCTTGAGCTGCGGACAGCAGGCGAAGAGATGACCGTCCTCCCTCTCGAACACTGAATCGTCCAGCACGAGGTACTGCACGCATGTCTCCGCCAGCACCGGCACTCCTCTCGCCTGGGCGGCGCGGACGATGTCCGCGCCTTCGCCGGTCGACATGTGCACGATGTAGAGTTGCCCGCCCGTCGCCTCGCACCACTGCACCGCCCGCTGAATCGCCTCCGCCTCGATGAAATTGGGCCGCGTCATCGGATGCAGCCGGGCGCCGTACTTTTTCATCAGCTCCGGCGTATGGTGGCGCGCGATCAGCTCGTCGAGCACTCGCGCCGACTCCGCATGTACCAGGAGCATGGTTCCATATTCCTTCATTTTCTCGAGCGTGCCGAACATCGCCCTGTCGTCCGACTGCCAGCCCTCGGATTCATAGATCATGAATTCCTTGAAGGTGGTGAATCCGCGATCGACCATCCCCTTGATCTGATCCTTGTGCTCGTTCCAGCGGGTGATGCAGATGTGGAACGTGTAGTCGATCAGCGACTTGCCCTCCGCCTTCTTCATCCAGTTGTCGGCTGCCTGGTCGAGGGATTCACCGGCGTATGGAATCGCGAAGTCGATCAGCGTGGTCACGCCTCCGCGGGCACCGGCGCGCGTGCCGGTTTTGTAGTCATCGGCCGACACCGTTCCGCAGAATGGGAGCTCCAGGTGCACGTGAACATCGAGAACGCCCGGAATCACGTGATGGCCGGTGGCGTCGATCACCTTCGTGGATTTGTCACCCTCGAGATTTACGCCAAGAGCGGTGATCTTCTCGCCGGTTATTCCGATGTCACCCGTGAACATGCCCGCCGGCGTGACGACGTTGCCGCCCTTGATGACCTTGTCGAATGGCACCGATCGTTTCCCCTGTAACGTTGATTTATTAGTTGGCAACGGCCGTCAGCGCGCGATCGAGCACGTCCAGCGTGAAATCCGCATCCTCGGCGGTGATGCACATCGGCGGCTTGATGCGGAGCACATTCCCATCGAGGCCGCCCTTCCCGATAAGAACGCCCATCTCGCGCGCGGCCTCGAGCAGCGCCAGCGTCTCTTTCTTCGCGGGCTCCTTTGTTTTCCTGTCGCGAACGAGCTCCACGCCGAGCATCAGTCCCATGCCGCGGACGTCGCCAATGATCTGATGATGCTTCGCGAGCTCCTTGAATCCGTCCTTCAGCTTCTTGCCAAGCACGCGCGAGTTCTCCTGAAGCCCATCCTCGTCGATGACGTCCAGCACCGCGAGCCCAGCCGCCATACAGACCGGGTTTCCCCCGAACGTGTTGAAGTGGCTGCGCTGCGTCAGCGTCTGCGCGATCTCCATGCGGGTGGTGACGGCGCCCAGCGGAACGCCGTTGCCGATGCCTTTTGCCATGGTGACGAAATCAGGCACGACGTCGAAGTTTTCGAATCCCCAGTAGTGATCGCCGGTGCGCCCGAAGCCGGTCTGAACTTCGTCGGCGATACAAAGGCCGCCGTGCTCCCGCGTGATCTTGTACGCCTCGCTCAGATAGTTCCGCGCTCCGTGCGTCGCGCCGCCTACGCCCTGAATCGGCTCGGCGATGAACGCCGCGATCGTGCCCGGCGTCGAGAAGCGGATGATGCCGAGTATGTCTTCCGCGCTCTTGGATGCGATCTCCTCGGGCGTGCCGGAGAACTGGCTCCGGTATGGATCTGGAGAGACGGCGTGGTGGACGCCGAGCGCGCCCGGGACGGGATACTTCCAGGTGTTGTGCGAAGTCAGTCCCATCGCGCTTGGGGATCCGCCGTGATAACCGTTCCGGAGCGCGATGACATCGGTGTTGCCCGTGAATAACCGCGCCATCGTGACGGCAAGATCATTGGCTTCGCTGCCGCTGTTCACGAAGTAAGTGACGTCGAGCCCCTTGGGCATCTTCGACGCGAGCTTCTTCGCCAGGAGCGGAAAGTTCGGATGCAGGTAGATCGTCGTCGCATGCTGGAGCGTCTCAACCTGCTTCTCGATCGCCGCGACGATCTTCGGATGGCAATGCCCGCACGAGACCGTCACGATCCCCGCATACATGTCGAGATAGCGCCGGCCCGTTTCGTCGAATAGCCATTGCATGTGGCCCTCGACGATGAGGAGCGGCTCTCCGTAGAGTGTGAAAACCGCCGGATTCGTGTACTTCTTCCGCATCGCGAGAAGTTCGGCGCGCGGTGGACCTGCGTACGGTTTCGGAACGTGGTCGCACGGCGGCATCTGGAGCGGCGCGCGCGAGCCTGTCGCACCTTTGCCGGTCGTGGTGCGCTCGCGCGGTGGCGAAGTGGGCGCGATAGTCATGGCCTAGGCCCGCACCGCGATTTCGGGCTGCGGCGCGGCGTAGCCTTCCACCGTTTCGTAGCCGGAGTGGTAGTCTGCTGTATCGGGACGACGAATCTCCGACTGGGCCACGATTCTGTCGCGACGGATGCCGCGGAAATCTTCGATGCTCTTCCACCCATCCTTCGCGTGCGCCTCGAGGAACTTGTCGAGACCCGAGAGCAGGCGCTTGATGACGTTTGGACCGACCGCCTGATCGAGCATTGCGGCCGTGCACACCTGAACGGTTCCGCACCCGAGCAGAAAGTAAGAGGCCGCCTGATTGAAATCAGACACGCCCCCAATTCCCGAAAAGCTTCGATCCGGAAACGCCTTTGTAAGTTGCGACATCTTCGCCAGCGCGAGCGGGAGAATCGCTGGTCCCCCCAGTCCGCCGCTCGAGACGAGGCCGTCGACGTTGATCTCGAACTCGAGCGTCTCGGGATCGATCAGGGGTATCGACGGGAACGTATTCGACGAAACGATCGCATCTGCTCCGCCGCGGAAGCACGCGGCCGCCTCGACGACGATGTCCGCTGTCGCGGGAGTGAGCTTGCACCACACCGGGACTTTTGCGACTTGCTTCACCGCTTCGGTCACGACGGAACAGAGTCCCTGATCCTTTCCGATGTTGGACCCCATATCGCGGCGGTCCATGTGCGGGCAGGAGAAGTTGAGCTCGAGTCCATCCGCACCTTCTCCCTGCGCCGTTTCCGCCAGCTCCTGCCAGTGCCTGAGCTCCTTGTCGTTGCCGGATCCCGCCATGATCGATGCAATCAGTACCTTGTTCGGGAACGCTTCCTTGATGCGACGGATGCGTGGCGCCCACCACTCCAACGTCTTGTCGGAGATAAGCTCCCAGTTCCACGATGAGTGGAGCGCGGCTCCCGGACGCTTCTTCATCGACACGTTTGCGTCTTCAGGAGTGGTGCGCATGAACTTCGCCTTGGCGCCGTAAACGTTGACGACGGGATGGAGCCCGATCGTCTTCGTGACTACTCCCCCCCATCCGGCCTCGAAGGCGCGCGTGATGTTCGATTCCGACTCAGTCGGTGGCGCCGATGAAAGGAGAAAGGGATTCTCGAAATGAATTCCGGTGAATGTTACGGAACGATCCACGCTCATACAGCCTCCGAATTGTTATCGTCGCAACGCGCCTCTGGAGCGCGCTCGGCCAATCACGACATCCAGTTGGTTCCCGCTTCCTTGTTCCACTTCGTCGTCATCTTCTTCGACTGCGACCAGAACTCGATCGAGCCCCGTCCCGTGATGTCACCGACGCCGAACTTGGAGTCGTTCCAGCCGCCGAACGAGAACGGCTCGCGCGGAACCGGAACTCCGACGTTGACGCCGACCATCCCGGCGCTCGCGTGCTCCATCACGTATCGGGCGGTGCCGCCGCTTTCCGTGAAAACCGAAGCCGCATTTCCATAGGGCGACGCGTTCTCGATTTTCAGGGCCTCATCGATGTCCTTTGCCCGGATGATCACCAGCACGGGGCCGAAGACTTCGTCCTGCGCAATTCGCATGTCGGGCGTAACGTGGTCAATGATCGTCGGCCCGATGAAGTATCCGCTCTCCTTGCCCTTCACCAACGCTCGCCGGCCATCCACCAGAACCTTCGCGCCGGCCGCTTCCGCTTCGGCGATGTATTTCTCGATTCGCTCCTTTGCGGCGGCCGAGATGACCGGACCGATGTCACGCCCCGGAACAATGTTTTTCGCGTGCTCGACCATTCGCTCGATGATGTCGTCCGTCTGGGAGACCGCGACCATCACCGACGCCGCCATGCAGCGCTGACCCGCGCAGCCCGACATCGAGGCGACGACGTTGCTCGACGTCATCTCCTTCGCCGCATCCGGCATGACGATGAGGTGATTCTTCGCCCCGCCCAGCGCGAGGCAGCGCTTCAGCGTCGCCGTGGAGCGGCGATAAACCACCTTCGCAATCTTCGTCGAGCCGACGAAGCTGACCGCGGCGATTCCCGGATGATCGCAGATCGCTTCAACGGCTTCCTTACCCCCGTTGACGATCTGCAGCACGCCCTCCGGCAATCCCGCCTCCTTGAGCAGCTCCGCGATTTTCCCCGCGCTCAGCGGCACCAGCTCCGACGGCTTGAGAATCAGACAGTTACCGAGTGCGATGGCGTTCGGGAGCGACCAGTTCGGCACCATGTTGGGGAAGTTGAAAGGCGTGATCGCCGCGACGACACCAAGCGGATACCGTTCGACCCGGCACTCGACACCACGACTGACCTCGAGAACCTCACCCGGCGCAATCTGCGGCAGCGAGCACGCAAACTCGCACAGCTCCGCCGACTTTAGAACCTCCGCGCGAGCTTCGGATGTCACCTTCCCGTTTTCTTCTGTTATGAGTGCGGCAAGCTGGTCGATGTTTTTCTCGAGCAGCGCCTTGTAGCGGTAGAAGACCTGCACGCGTTCCTTGATCGGAGTCGCGGACCACGACGGGAACGCCTTTTGTGCGCTGGCAACGGCGGCGTCGACATCGTCCTGGCTCGAGAGCGGCACGCGCGAGATGACGCTCCCATCGCTCGGGTTGTGCACCTCGAGGAATGAGCGGTCGCTGCCGACGAACGAGCCGCCAACATAATTCTGTACTTCTGGGTACTTCACCATCCCTCCCGGCACTCGGACTCGCTGCTAACTGGCGGAACCCCCAACCCATGGATTGGAAGGCACTTATACCCATCATGGCAAGATGCGTTTGGGGCCGAAACGTCGCAAGCAGAGCTAAGCCCATCCACTTCTCCGACCGAGATGAATATGAGGAGATTGTGATGCATCTCCTGTAGAGGTGGCTCGCCGGCGAAGCACTGATTCGCTGGTGTATTGAAATTGAAGTCTCCCATATCCTTCTTGATAGTCGTACCGGCACGAAGCATGATGGTCAGATTGTGGTCACACTTCTGTAACTGCAAGCGGAAATTAAATGACTGATCCTTCGGCTACTGTTGAGCAGCCGCATGAAATACTTCCCCCCGTCGATCGCGGTATGTCGATCGGCAAGGCGACGGTGATCACCGTCGTCTCCGCGATACTGGTGATGGGCTCGACCTACGCGGTGGTAAAGGGAACCCTCTCCGCGGGAATGACACGCCTTCTAGCGGTCATCTCGCTTCTCTCGCTGGTCGCTTTGGCGTACGGTCTGATCGAGCTCGCACTGGCGGTGATAGCGACGACGTCTGAGCGGCGGAGAATGGCGCGAGAAGTGACCGAGCGGCGTCAGGGAGATCGGGCGAGAAAACCGACGCCGGACTGAGACCATGGCCAAAAAAAGGGCCCCACTGCAAGCAGCGGGGCCCTTTCAGTGGAAATCCCGAGTCCTACCAGCGATAGTGCGCGAACGCCTTGTTGGCTTCGGCCATGCGGTGCGTGTCTTCCTTCTTCTTGACCGCGTTGCCTTCGCCCTTGCTGGCCGCGATCACTTCGGCGGCCAGCTTCTCGGCCATCGACTTCTCGTTGCGGCCGCGCGAAAATGTGATGAGCCAACGCATGGCAAGCGCCGTGCGGCGGTCGGGACGAACTTCGACGGGCACCTGGTAGGTCGCGCCACCGACGCGGCGGCTCTTCACTTCGACCGCGGGCTTGAGATTCGTGAGCGCCTGCTTGAAGATCGTGACACCGGTCTGTGAGGTCTTGTTCTCGACGATGTCCATCGCGCCGTAGAAGATTCTCTCGGCAGTCGACTTCTTGCCCTGGTACATGATGGCGTTGATGAACTTCGAGACGGTTTGGCTATCGTAGCGCGCGTCGGGAAGAATCGGACGCTTGATCGACTTTTTGCGGCGGCTCACTTCTTCTTACCTCCACCGGCTGCACCGGCGGCCTTTGGTTTCTTGGTGCCGTACTTGGAGCGGCTCTTGTTGCGGCCGTTGACGCCCGATGCGTCGAGCGAGCCGCGGACGATGTGATAGCGCACACCCGGGAGATCCTTCACACGGCCGCCGCGAATGAGCACGATCGAGTGCTCCTGCAGGTTGTGGCCTTCGCCGGGGATGTAGGCGGTGACTTCGAACCCGTTGGTCAGCCGCACGCGTGCAACTTTGCGGAGCGCCGAGTTCGGCTTCTTCGGCGTGGTGGTGTAAACGCGGGTGCAGACTCCACGCTTCTGGGGATTCGACTTGAGCGCGGGCGCCTTTTCCTTCTTCTGAACGTCGCGGCGGCTCTGACGTACGAGCTGATTGATTGTCGGCATTACTGGGGGTTGAACGACCGGTTCCAAGGTGCAATGTCTGCAGGATTCCAGGGCAGACCAGCCTATAAAGTTAGGCGGCCGTGGCAGTTATGTCAACTTAGCAGCACTCGTGGTAGTGTCCCAGGACACCACCGCACTCGTGGATTCTCCCCTATTCGACAGCGCCCACTACCATAGAGTTGCGAGCGCGATGCGGAGAGTTGCCGGCGCGATCCAGAGCCGCGCGCGATGCGGAGTTGCGGTCGCGATCCTTACAGCGCTCTTACGGTGCCGGCGGCGAGTGCGGGGAGCTGATCGCGCTCGCGAACTCCTTCCGCGAATGGTCCGAGCAGGTGGCTGATGCTGTTCGCGTAGTAACTGACGAGCGGCCGGTTGCCCGGCATCACCGAATATCCCGCGCCGACTCTCACCAGCATCCGTCGCATCTTCAGCATGCGCCACGCGCGGTCGAAGATCTCCTCCACGCTTCCCTCACGATGGATCACGCGCGCGTTGAGCTCGCGCAGCACATCGCGCATCTCGCCCATGCGCGCGATCAGCTGCTCGTGCGAGATGAAATCTCCGTCGAAGCTCTGAACCGCCGCGCACGCGAGCGTCACCGGAGTCACGGGAATGATGGCGGCGATTCTCTCCATCACGGAATCGGAAAACGTCTGAACGCGCGCCAGTCGCTCCGCTCGATCGATCGCGAACAATCCTCCCGTCTGGCGCTCCTGCTGCTCGAGCCACGGAGCCACCGGAAACGGTTCTCCGATCACAACCGATGCGCGTCCGTATCGCCTCCACCTTCGCGCGACCAGACGCGCCATGTTCCACCACACGTAGCGCAGCACCTCACCGAGCTGGGCGTGCCGCGGCGGACGCTTCCGCCCCTCCCGCGCATCCAGCTCGTGCAGGAGCGAGCGGTCCTCCAGCACGCGATCGTAATTAATAGCCACCGGCACGATGTAGAGCCGCTGCCGCATCGACGGCTCGCGCGCGACGCCGAGCACGTAGTCGAGGAGCCCGATCTTCGCCTTGCCGAGCTTTCCGTCGCGGCTCAATCCGCCCTCGAGGAAGATTCCCTGCGTCACACCATTGCGCGTGATGAGCTGCACGTACCGCTCGAGCACGGTGTGATAGAGCCTCTCCCGATATTTCCGGCGGATGAAATACGCGCCGAACGATTTGAAGATGTACTCGAGCGGAAAGGTGCGCGCCCACTCGCCGACGGCGTACGAGATCGCCACCTGCCCCGAGAGCACGTATCCGACTAGCACGTAGTCGGCGTTGGATCTGTGATTCATCAGATAGATCACGATCGCATCGCGCGGCAGCGCGCCCTGCGAGGAGCGCCCCGCGTATTCCGCCGACACCTTATAGAAAAAGTTGAGCAGCACACGGCTGACGACGAGGCCGATCTTGTAGTAGGTGAGGATGTTGAAGAACGGCACGATCTCATCGATGTACACTTCGACCCGGCTCCATGCCTTTCCTTCGTCCATGGAGTTCTCGGCGGCGTGTTCCCTGACGGCCCGTGCGATTGCCTCGTCCGCTAGAAGAGTCTCCCGAATGAATAGCTTCTTAGTGAGCTTGAAGCGGTCGATGCGCGAGCGCGAGCGGTGAAGCGCGCGGAGGGCGACGCGCGTAGCGCCCAGGCGCACGACGACCGTCGCGACCAGAGCGGCGAGAAGAGTGACTCCGAGAATCCACGTGGCGGGCGCCATGACGGAGGTCAACATCCCATGATGCGCCTGTCCGTCGCGCTCGAGTCCCTTACATCAATGGCCCGGCCCCACCGAAACCGCGTGGAACGTAACGACGAGGTCGTCACCTCCCTTGACCGTTACTTGCTTGTCGTTCGTCTCACCGGTGGCGAGCTGGTTCTTCGTTATGAAGCTTACGTGGATGTAATAGTCTCCCGCGACAACTCCGCCGTCGCTCGCCCCGAAAACCGCGGTCCCGTCACTGCTTGTCGAGCTCGCACGCCACAGAAGCGCGCCGCCCCCGATCACCTTGTAAAGATCCGCGTTGGCTCCCTGGATTCCCACATTGTTCGCGTCGACTACCTGTGCCGATAGTTTGCCGACCGACAACGTCGAGGTAGAGCTGCTGCAAGCCAGAGACACAAGGACGCAGGCGAAAGCAGCGACAGCTACGATCCGTAGACGGGTTCCTTTCATACGCGGCGAGCCGGAAGTAGGGTGGGATACGGATATCTTACCATAACAGGCGCCCTCACGGTGGAATTGTTGCGCGCGGCGGAAGCCTCACGGGAAGCCTGGCCACTACCCGGAACGTGATGACGGTGTCGTCACCAGCCTTGATTGTCACAGGTCGATCGTTGGTCTCGCCGGGAGCGAGCTTGTGCCAGGTGATATCGGTGATGTGGATCAGGTAGTCACCTTCGATGACTCCACCATTCTTCGCCCCGAGAACAGCGATTCCAGCGCTGTCCGTCGAGCTCGCCCTCCAGTAGACTTTCCCCGATGGCGTCACTTTGTAGAGGTCCACGGCCGTCAGGCGAACCGGCTTATTCTGCGCGTCGATCACCCGAACCGACAGCTTTCCAAGGGGATACATCATACTCGGCCGGCTACAGCCCAGAGTCGCAAGAAGCACGACCAGTGCAGCGTGAACGCCAATTCGCCGATGAAGAACGCGCATTAGTGACCTCCTGTAATCTCTGGAAGGGGACCGGTATCTTTCGGTAAATACCAGGCATTTCATAACGGGATAAAATATGGTGCGGCAGGTATCAGCGAGTTTACTCACGGTTGTTCGATCGTAGGTCTCACCGATGCCTAGCGGGTACGTACTGGGCATTTCCGCTTTCTATCACGACAGCGCGGCATGCCTGCTCTCCGGCGAAACGATCGTGGCTGCCGCCCAGGAAGAGCGATTTACGCGCGTGAAGGGTGACGAACGATTTCCTCGGCATGCGGCGCGGTATTGCCTTGCCGAAGCCGGCATTCCCGCATCAGAGCTGGACGCGGTCGTCTTCTACGAAAAGCCGTTGCTGAAATTCGAGCGGCTTATCGAGACCTATCTCGAAATCGCCCCACGCGGATTGAGTTCTTTCCGCCGCGCCGGACCCCTTTGGATGAGAGAGCGCCTCTACTCCCAACGGGAAATCCGCTCCGGCCTCGGGGGGTACACTGGCAAGCTGCTGTACACCGAGCACCACGAGGCGCACGCCGCGAGCGCCTACTTTCCCTCGCCATTCGATGAGGCCGCGATACTTACGATTGACGGCGTCGGCGAGTGGGCCACCGCCACCATTGGCGTCGGCCGTGGCGCAGATCTGGAGCTGCTCGAAGAGATGCGCTTTCCCGACTCGCTCGGCCTGCTCTATTCAGCCTTTACATACCATGCCGGGTTCAAGGTAAACAGCGGCGAATACAAACTGATGGGGCTGGCTCCCTTCGGAGTCCCGCGATACGTCGACCGCATCTATTCCAACCTCCTGAAGTTGAGCGATGATGGGTCGTTCAAGCTCGACCAGCGCTACTTTGATTACCGTGGCGCGCTGCGAATGACGAATAAAAAATTTGATCGTTTGTTCGATGGTCCGCCGCGCCGGCAGGAGGGGCCGCTCTCGCAACGCGAGATGGACCTGGCGTGCTCAGTGCAACAGGTGTGTGAGGAGGTCGTCCTTCGCATGGCGCGGCATGCTCACCAGCGAACAGGCCTCAAGAATTTGTGCATGGCTGGAGGAGTCGCCCTGAATGCCGTCGCCAACGGGCGGCTGATGCGCGAGGGGCCCTTCGCCGAAATCTGGGTACAACCCGCCGCTGGGGATGCGGGTGGTGCTCTCGGTGCTGCGTACGCCGCAGCGCACAAATACTTCGGACAGCCGAGGAGCGAGCACGCCGGCACTGACTCGATGCAGGCGACACTTCTGGGCCCCCAATTCGAAGTTGATGAGATCCGCGCAGATCTGGACGAAGCGGGCGCGAACTATGAGA
>CABEAZ010000213.1_pt1 | contig 16129 bp, 13 predicted proteins | sample 3132471 | NCBI WGS metagenome assembly CABEAZ01 (sample SAMEA5534345, study PRJEB31848) | metagenome | biome: tundra; feature: field; material: soil | place: USA | collected 2013-05 | depth 0.45 m | reverse complement strand
AACCTCCTGCACGGAATCACGCTCCACGATGTCGTGATCACCGACAGCGCCCGCGCCCCATTCGTCAAAGCGGACGAGATCTGGGCCAAGTACAGCCTCAGCACGCTGCGCAGCAAGAAAATCGAGCTCAACGATGTGAAGCTTGTACGCCCGATCATCGTGATCGACCAACAACCGGGCGGAAAGTGGAATTACGATCGGATCTTCCCCCGCGACACGGTGACGCGCGCTGGAGTGAAGAAAACCGGATGGGGAACATGGATCCGCTTAAACAATGTCACCGTGGTCAACGGGGATGTCACGGTGCGATCGCCATGGGATCCCGGGCACGCCACGCCTGCCGAGCGTGCCGACAAGGTTCGAGCTGCACTCGGGCCGGAGGGCAGGCTCAAGATTCTGCAGGTCGCCAAGGGTTATCAGAAGGAGTCGAGCTTTCATAGCATCAACGGATTGTTTCCGCTCGTGCGGCTGGAAGATCCTGGATACAGGAATCGCCTGGTCGATGTTGCGGCGCTGAAGATGATCGCCGAGCCCTTCCGTCCGCCCGTTGCCGACGTGCGAGGGTTGACGGGCACGTTCGAGTTCACGGGCGATTCCGTGTGGTGGAAAGGAGCGCGCGTGACGTTTCCCGCGACGCGGGCAAGCGGCGATGGACGCTACTACATCGACTCGGGCGACCTGCATCTACGCCTCCACGGTGATCCGGTGCGGCCAGCCGACATCCGCTGGGCGATGCCCCAGCTGCCGGAAGACGGATCCGGGAAGCTCGACTTCGGACTGGACTGGACGGGCAGCAAGAGCGTGTACCTGGCGCAGAACATGGACGTGACGCTCGAGAAGTCACACATCGTGGGAAAGATCGAGGCGACGGTGACCGACACGATCGCCTACCGTGATGCGAATCTGAGCTTCGCCAATCTCGATACGCGGCTGCTGACGCGACTCTTCCCGACGATGACATTCCCGCGGCCGCTGACGCTGACCGGGAAAGCGGCATTTGACGGCGGAGAGCATGCGCTGAGAGTGAACGGAGATGTGGTCGTGGACGACCGGCTCTCGGGGCGCAGCCACCTCATTGCGAACGGCGTGATGGGACTGTCCAAGGGCATCTTCACCGCGCGCGATCTGCACGTGCGCATGCTGCCGCTGCAAATGGGCCTCGCCAAGGCCATTGCTCCAACCCTGCGAGTGGGTGGCATTCTCACGGGTACCGCCACGCTGAACGGTTCCTCCGCGGGCATCATGACGGCGCAGGGCGATGTCACCCACGTCGAGCTCGGAGCGCTCTCGCGCGCGACAGGTCGTGCCGCGATGCGCGCGCGCGGCATGCCCTGGTATGACGTCGATGTCGTGATGCATCCGCTTGCTCTCGCAACCCTCGGCCGGTACATGCCGAGCGTCGGACTGCGTGGCAGCGGCAACGGTCCGGTGCGGCTCAAGGGATTCGAGAACGACCTCGCAATCAACTCGCAGCTCACTTTCACCGATGGTGGATTTCTCGACCTGCGCGGAACGATCGATCTCGCGAGCAGGGACGCCGGCTACAACCTCCAATTCAATGCGAAGCAGCTGAACGTAAGCACGGTCTCGGCGAATGGTCCAAAGACTTCGCTGACCGCGGTGGGATCGGCGCGTGGACGCGGGTTCGATCCTGCCACGATGCAGACGCAGCTCGTCGCCGATGTGGGCGCCTCCAGCATCGACACCGTTTCAGTTGACAGCGCGAATGTCAGAGTCGCGATCGCCAATGGCATTGCGCGGATCGACACGCTGGCGGTCGGGCTGCCCCAGGGAATCGTCGAGGCGAAGGGCACGATCGGGCTCACGCCGGCGCAGACTGGAACGCTGTCGTATCATGTCGCCATTGGTTCGCTTTCGCGTTTTGCGGGACTGATCTCCAAGGACACGAGCATCGTTCGTCCGCGCCCGGGCATCCTGGCGCAGCGGATCGCGAGGGCCAGGGCCGACTCCTCGCGAATCGCTCGTGCCACTGAGGTCGAGCGGGAGGTGACGGGAATGCGGCTGCCGCGCACTGTGGTCGATACTCCGGCGGCTGTGCACAAGAACGATCTATCGGGGTCCGTGCGTGCGGATGGAGTGGTCACCGGCAGCATCAGGAACTTCACCGCGAAGGGAACCGCTTCCGGCTCCAACATTGTAGCTCGCGGGAACACGGTTGGCTCGTTCACCGCCGACTACGACTGGATCAACGCGCGAACCCCGCAATCGCAGCTCAGAGTCAACGCGCAAGCCAGATCGGTTCGCGCCGTCGGATTCGATCTCGACAGCGTCGGCGCGAAGCTCACCTATCGCAAGCCGAATGGCACCGTGCAGCTCGTCGTCAATCAGGACAACGCGCGCACCTACAGCGCGGACGCGGCGTTCACGCTCGACAAGATCCGCAACGCACTGACACTGAATACTCTCAAGCTCCAGTTCGATACGAGCGTGTGGGCGAGCACTCGGGTCGCGGCGCTGCATTGGGGTCAGGCCGGCGTAGAGGTAGATAATCTGGAGCTGCGCAATGGAGTGAACGGACGCATCTACGTCAACGGATTCATTCCGAAGCAGGGTAACGCCAGTCTCGATATCGCGGTCGACAACCTGAATGTTGGCGACGTGATCGCGCTGACGCAGAGCGACATCAATGCGAAGGGTCTGTTCTCGCTCAACATTCACGCGACCGGTACGCTCGACAATCCGCAGTTCAAGGGAGCGTTCGGCGCGACTGATCTCCTGTACAATGGGAGCATCGTGCCAGAATTGCACGGCAACGTTGAATACGCGAATCAGACGCTCACGGGGCGCGCTGAGGCGATGCGCGCGGGTAAGCAGCCATTTCTGATCGCCGAGGGAACGGTACCGATCAATCTGGCGATCACGGGCGTGACGGGATCCAGATTCCCCGCCAACAGGCAGATCGCCCTCAGCATCAACGCCGACAGTCTGCCGCTCGATCTCATCCCGCAATTCAGCGATTACATCTCCAACGTGAAAGGCCGCGCCAGCGGCTCGTTCAAGGTGGGAGGCAGTCTCAATCGTCCGCAGCTCTCCGGACAGCTTGCGCTTCACGAAGGCAAGGCGAGGGTCGTTCCCGCGGGGATCAATCTCACCCAGATCGAAGCATCGATCCGGATGGTGGGCGACAGCGTCGTGATCGATTCGGTTGCGGCTTACAGCAAGGGGCGCATCGTTCTCACCGGGGGCATTGGGGTTGGCTCGGTCACCACGCCTAGTTTCGATCTCAAGCTCCAGACGCAGAACGCGCAGGTTCTCAACAACCATCGCGGAGAGCTTCGGGTGAGCGTGAATCTCGCGATGACCGGGCCATTCAAGGACGCGCACGTCACGGGCGACGTTCGCGTTAGCGAAGGCGTGCTCTACATCCCGCCCTCGGAGAACAAGAATCTCGTCGGCCCGGACGACCCCGCGATCTTCAACGTGCTCGACACGGCGGTGATGGCCGATCGCGAACTCTTCCCCACCCAGTCGCCGCTGCTCGCGAATCTGCGGATGGATGTGAATCTGCGCGTGGATCACGACGTGTTCGTGCGCTCACGGGAGGCAAACGTCGAGGTGTATAGCGATGGCGATCTGGGCGTGCACGTCAACCGCGCCAAGGAGACGCTGGTGCTGGACGGCGTGCTCCTCAGCGAGCTCGGCGTGTACACTTTCATGACCCGCACATTCAACATCAAACGTGGCTCGGCCACGTTCATCAATTCCACGGAGCTGAACCCGACGCTGCAGGGAACGGCGGAGTACGAAGTGAAGCAGCCGAACCGCGAAGCGATCAACATTCAGATCGTGGTCGGCGGGACGTTGCGGACGCCTAACATCTCGCTCACCAGCGACGCGCAGCCGCCGATTCCGCAGAGCGATCTCCTCAGCTACCTCGCGTTCGGGCGGTCGTCGTCGTCGCTGGTTCAGCTCGAGGGCTCGGGTCTCACGAACGGCAGTGGCGGCTCCAACCTCGTAGGCGCCGGCGCGGCCCTCGCCAGCCGCCAGCTCGCGGGTATCGCGATCGGTGTCGCCGCCGATCAGTTCGCCGGCGAGGCGGCGCGCTCGCTCGGCGTCGACGTGTTCACGATCACTCCGGCCGACGTGCAGACCGACGTCGGCACCTTCCTGCGCGCGACGCAATTCGAGTTCGGGAAGTACGTCAAATCGCACACTTTTATGGCGGTGAAGTCACCGCTCGACCCCAAGGCGCTCGTGCGGCCCGGCATCCAGATCGTTCACCGGTTCGGCGGCCTGCGTGGGTACCGGCTGGAGGCGGGAGTGGACACGCGCTACCTGCTGCGAGAGCCAACACTGGCGAGTGACCAGACCGTGGCCACCACGAGCACCTTTGGCGCGTTCCTGATTCGGGAGTGGCGGTTCTAGCGCTCCTGTTCGAGTTGGTAGCGCAAGCGCCAAGGTCTCTACCCTACACCGTGGCGAGCAGGTAGCCCTCCTCCATGTGCGGCCGCGCCACTGTCATCAATCCCGACGGGATCACCGAAAAACTTTACGGCTTCACGCGCAAATTTGTCCCGAGCGACTGGAAGCCCCGCTATAACCTGAACCCGCGCGAAGCGATTCCGGCGGTCTACTACGACCCGTTCCTGCGGCAGCGCGTTCTGCGCCCGATGCACTGGAATCTCATTCCCTCGAAACTCGAGAGCAGAGAGAAAGTCGATGACTTCGACGCGCGCTATTCGACCTTCAACGCCAGAATCGAGACGGTTGCGTCGGCGCCGACCTTTCGCGACTCGTGGAGTACGCAGCGCTGTCTCGTTGTCGTCGATGGGATCATCGAGTGGATCGGTGAGAAGGGACGCAAAATCCCGCATCTCATTCGACGGAAGGACCAGGCACCGTTCGCGATGGCTGGCCTATGGAGCCGCTGGCGCGGGAAGTCGGGTGACGATGAAGTCTGGTCGTGCACGATCGTGGTGAAGGACGCCGACGACTGGTACCGTCGCTTTCACGATCGCATGTCGATGCTGGTCCCACCTGAGGCTTATGACAGGTGGCTCGATCCGGAACGGAAGAACGGACAGCTCGACCTGTTGAGCAACAATCCCTTTCCGAAGGACGAGGTGCTGGAGTTTTTTCCTATTTCGCGGCGCGTCAACAACCCTAAAGACGACTCGGCGGAATGTCTCGAGCCGGCAGTCGTTGACGCCTGAGCACTGCCGAGCTGTCGTTTTCAAGGTGAAGGCCGTATAACACGCACTCCGAGGTTCGCTGGCGGCGTCGAACCGTAGAGAAGGGAGAGGATGACCGGATATGTTACCTTCGTGTTGCCGGTGGCTTCGTCCGGATCAACGATGTCGTGCGGAAGGCGAAGGGAATCCGACAACTCGAACATCGACACGTGTCCACCGGTGGCGGACCAATGCGCCACGAGCTCGTCGATTGCGTCGCGGTTGACGGTCTCGTCGTTCGCATTCACGAGCACGCGAATGTCGCGCGCACCAGGCGCGTGTTTGTCGGCGGCACGCCGAATGGCCGCACCTAACCGGAGCATCTGCCCGACCCCGCGTGTGCTCCAGCCCAATGTACGATCGGGGCGCAGAGTGTCGGGAGGATCGTTCTTCGAGTAATTGGGCAAGCGCAACGTGAGATTCATTATTGGCGTCTCGACGACGGTCGACACGTGCGAAAGGCCGAGTGCGGGAGTGACGATTACCACCCGACTCACCGGCCGGAACTGCGCGGCCCACGCGGCCACATTCCCGCCGAGACTGGCTCCGAGTACGACGACGGTATCGCCGAGACCGCTCGCAAGATCGATCGCAGCGTCCGCTACATCCCGCAGTGATTCCGCTGTCAGGCGCCCCAGGTCGTCGGCAGTTGCTCCCCGGAGCGCGTGCTGGGGAAGTCTCGGGACGAACACGTTGTCACCGCTGTCGTAGAGCGTGGCGGCGAGCTTACTAAATTGACGTGGCGAGTTTGTCAGGCCATGAAACAACTCAAACGCTCGCGGCGTGCGATGAGCGTGAACGAGGATGATCGATTCGCCACCAGTCGCGGCGGCGGTGTCGGCGTGTTGAAAAGCCTGTGCTAATTGCATAGCTGCTTCGTAATCACGCGCTGGTTTCGAGTGAGGCCCCAGGGAGCGGACGCTCGTAGGCAACACCGCGGCCAAACCCAGATACAGCACGGCGGCCCGCCAGAGAATTCCGAAAGCACTCATACGACCTCTTTATTCAGATCCAGCGACCAATGCGGGCGAACCATTGCCGACGCCCGGTGGTCGAGAGACCGTGCTGCAGGCGGATCGGTCCGATCGGCGAGTCCGCGCCGATGCCGACCCGTGCGCCGAACAGCCACGCACCTCCGAACGCGCGGTCGGCGTTCCTGCTCACCGTTCCGGTCATCGCCGTGATCTGTGTGTTCAGCGGTCCGTACAGGTGACGCGCGGCATCGAGCATGTACGACGCAGTCCATGTCCCGATTGACTCGCCCACGTTCAGACCGGGGAATCCTTCGGTTCCACCCAACGGGAACCAGGCACTGTACGGCGCTTCAGCACTCGCTGCGCCCGCGCGAATAGTGCTGGTGAATCAAAACCGGCGCGTTCATTGGAAACCGCAGCAGCTTCAAGAGCTGCCGGTTGCTCCGTACTCATCCCACAGGGTGGCCATCGCGCGCATGCCGAGCCTGAAATTCTCTTCGCTCATCCACTCGTTGGGCGCATGCGCATTCTCACCGGGTAATCCAAATCCCACTAACAGCACGGGAGCGCCGAGTATCCGTTCGAAGTCGCCGACGACGGGGATGGAGCCGCCTTCGCCCGTGATTACCGGTTCCTTTCCGAACGCCGCGCGCAACGCGCTCCGCGCCGCATCGTAGATCGGCCCATTCAGCTCGGCGCGCCACGGGCGTCCTCCGTGCAGATGCTGAACGGTGACCTTCACTCCCTTCGGCGCGACCTTCGCCACGTGCGCCTTCATCAGCTTTTCGATCTCGGCCGGATCCTGATCGGGAACGAGGCGGCAGCTCACCTTCGCCATCGCCTTCGCGGGCAGGACAGTCTTCGCGCCTTCGCCGGTGTATCCACTGAGCAGGCCGTTCACCTCGCAGGTGGGGCGAATCCAGAGCTTCTCGAGAGTGGTGTATCCCTTCTCTCCGCCGAGCACGGCGACGCCCGTTTCCTTCCTGAGAGTCTTGTCGTCGAATGGAAGTGAGCGCATCTGCTTCCGGACCTTCGGATCCCATGCCCGCACTTTTTTGTAGAATCCCGGGATCGCAATGCGGCCGTCCTTGTCGTGGAACGTCGCGAGGATGCGCGCCAGCGCCATCGTTGGATTGACGATCGCGCCGCCGTAACTGCCAGAGTGGAGATCGCTCTTCGGGCCCTGCACGTTGATCTCGAAGTACGCGAGTCCGCGCAAGGACGAGAGAATTGACGGCAGTCCGGGCGCGAACATCGACGAATCGGAGATCACGACCGCGTCGGCCTTGAGCAGCTTCTTCTGCTCTTCGACGAACGAAGCGAGATGCTCGCTGCCGATCTCTTCTTCGCCCTCGGCGATCACGACGACATTGACGGGAAGCTTCCCGCGGGTGGCGAGGTGCGCCTCGAGCGCTTTCACGTGAAGGAAGAGTTGGCCTTTATCGTCAACCGATCCGCGAGCGAAGATCTTTCGGTCGCGCACCGTCGGCTCGAACGGTGGCGAAGTCCAGAGCTCGAGTGGCTCGGGCGGCTGGACATCGTAGTGGCCGTAGATGAGAACGGTCGGCGCTCCGGGCGCGTTCCTCCATTCGCCGACGACGACGGGGTGACCGGCGGTGGGGTAGATCTTCGCCGGCACGCCGATTTTGTCGAGTGATGTCTTCACCCACTCTGCCGCCCGCCTAGTGTCAGCGTTGTGATCCGAATTCGCGCTGACACTCGGGATGCGGAGAAACTCGAACAGCTCGTTGTGAATCCGCGGGTCATTATCGGAGAGAAACCTCTCGAGATCCGCCGGAATGGTTGTGTTACCGCGAGCAGTTTTGCTCGCGCCCCGAACAGCTTTGCTTGACTTGGTCATTGGCTGAGGCTCGTTTGTGTTTTCGTCATCGTAAAACAGGTGCGACCAACAGGCAGGATCACCTGGCATTACTCGCGCCCGCAATCGCGCTTACGGCGGCCATGCCCGCAAAAGTCGCCACCAGGCAAAGCACGACGCTGCCAAGAATGTAGGTCGCGGCGCGCGCATATTCACCGCCCTCGATCAAACCCACGGTTTCGAAGCTGAATGTCGAAAAAGTGGTGAATCCACCACAGAATCCGACGACCAGGAGCGCTCGCAATTCGGCCGACGTCTGCATGTTGAGCAAATAGCGGACGAAGACGCCTATGAGAAAGCAGCCGGCGACGTTGACGAACATCGTCCCGACCGGAAAACCACTGGCGCTCGAGCGTTGGACCGCACCGCCGATCAGATAGCGCAGGGCTGACCCCACCGCCCCGCCTAGTGCAATCAGGAATAGGATCATCAGAAGTTTGAGATCTACGAGCGTTGCTGGAGCATGAATATTCCCTGTTCGGTGATGCGTCGCAATTCGATTGACAGCTTTGCCACGAGGTCCGCTGTCCCTGGGTCGAGCTCTCCATAGCCCTGGAGGCGTCGGCCCCCGAGGTCACTGAAGGATACGTCGGCAACCCGTAACGCGGATTCGATGCTCCACCGCGCCGACATGTCTTTCTGCGTTGACGGAATGCCGAGCTCGGCCAGCACATTGGTCATTCTCGATCTGAGCTGCCCAACGAGATCCTGAATCGACTTGCGCTCGACCGCTGAGAGATCGCTCGCTTCGCGAGCGAACGGTGAGTCGGATGAATCCGCCAGTCGCTCAACACTCGACAGAACGGAGTCTACCTGCGACATGACCGCCAAAACATGGCGGATCTGGTTGCCATTGAGGCGTGCCTGTTGACTACTCACGCGCCGATACCGATATCTTCCTGAGGGTTCCGCGGAAGAGTAGCGACCGTAGGAGATAGGAGGCGGCATGCACGGTTTCAAGGGTGAACGGGTTCTGATGAGGATCCATATCGGGGAGAGAGACAAGTACGAAGGTGAGCCCTTGTATTGGGCGATCGTGCAGCTGCTCAGGAAGCGGCATTATGCGGGGGCGACTGTCACCAAGGGAATCATGGCTTTCGGCGCAAGCAGCCGCATTCATACGGCAAAATTTCTGGAATTGTCGCTCGACCTTCCGATCGTCGTCGAATGCGTCGAAACCGAGGATAATATCAAGGCGATATTGCCGGAATTGGACAAGATGGTTGGAGGCGGTCTGATCACGCTCGAGCGAGTGAAGGTAATCATGTACCGGCCGCACAACACCGAAGAAGAACAGCCGGATGACTGGTCGCTCGATGTGACTGGATCATGGAAGACCCTGCAGGCTTGAGCTGGGCGGACTCATCGTCTCGATGTCTTCTTCGGTTGTCTCGAAGCGAGGTCCCGCGGGCCAGACGTGGGACGCGCAGTCAAGATTACCGACACTACCCGCGTTGGTAGGCAATAGCTTCATTGGAAGCATGCCCAATCGCCTCGCCAACGAAACGAGCCCCTACCTCCTCCAGCACGCCCATAATCCCGTCGACTGGTATCCGTGGGGACCCGAGGCGCTGGAGACGTCGAAGCGCGATGACAAGCCGATCCTGCTGAGCATCGGCTACGCCGCCTGCCACTGGTGCCACGTCATGGCGCACGAGTCGTTCGAGGACGAAGAGACCGCGCACCTCATGAACGACAACTTCATCAACATCAAGGTCGATCGCGAAGAACGGCCAGACATCGATGGCATTTACATGCAGGCCGTGCAGGCGATGACCGGCCAGGGTGGCTGGCCGATGACGATGTTCCTCATGCCCGACGGGAGCCCGTTCTACGGCGGGACGTATTTCCCGCCCGATGACAGGCACGGGCTTCCATCGTTCCGGACGGTCCTCCGGTCGGTGACCAACGCTTACGCAAAGAGGCGCGAAGGCGTGGCTCAGAGCGCGGACCGGCTCCGCCAGATCTACGAGAGCAATCTCGCCCAGACGCGGCCGGGCGGCGGCCTCACCCCGGAGCTGCTCGAGGCCGCCTATCGATCACTCGCGCAGCGCTACGACGCGCAGAACGGAGGATTCGGCACCGCTCCCAAATTTCCGGCGACGATGGTGCTCGATTTCCTCCTTCGCCACTGGAAGCGGACCGGCACCCGCGAGGCTCTCGAGATCGCCGTGAATTCCTTCCGCAAAATGGCGCGCGGCGGAATCTACGATCAGATCGGCGGCGGGTTCGCGCGCTACTCGGTCGATGCGAGCTGGCTCGTCCCGCACTTCGAGAAGATGCTCTACGACAACGCTCTTCTCACGCGACTCGGTGCGAACCTGTGGCAGGCGACCAAAGACGAAGAGATCCGCCGCGTAACGATCGAGACCGTCGAGTGGCTCAGCCGCGAGATGACCGCGCCCGAAGGGGGCTTCTACTCCTCACTCGACGCGGACAGCGAAGGGCACGAGGGCAAGTTCTACGTCTGGAGCGGAGACGAGCTCGATTCCCTGCTCGGCGCCGACTCCCCCGCATTCAAGACTTATTACGGCGTGACGCACAGCGGCAACTTCGAGGGAAAGAATATCCTCTTCGTGCGGTCAGACCGTACCGCCGCGGCGGCACGCGCTGGAGTGCATGAGGAAAAGCTCGACGCCATCCTCGAGCGGGCACGACGAATTCTCTACGACGCGCGGGCGCGACGTGTCTGGCCCGGCCGCGACGAGAAGATTCTCGCCTCCTGGAACGGCTTGATGCTCCGAGGCGTCGCCACCGCAGCGAGAGCCTTTGGTCGAGATGACTTCGCCAAACTGGCGGTACGAAATGCTGAGTTTCTCGCGCGCGAGATGGTTCGCAACGGGCGAGTGATGCGCTCGCACAAGGAAGGCATCACACGGATCAGCGGATTCCTGGAAGACCACGCCGCGGTCGCGCTGGGATTTCTCGCCGTCTACGAGCTCACGTTCGATGAACGCTGGATAACGCACGCGCGAGAGATCGCGGACGCGATGATCGAATGGTTCTGGGACGATGAGGTCGGCGCATTCTTCGATACCGCGCGCGACGCTGAGCAGCTGATAACGCGGCCCCGCGATGTCACCGACAACGCGGCTCCTTCCGGAACATCGCTAGCCGTCGAGCTTCTCCTCTACCTCGCCGAACTCCAGCAGGACAGCGAGTACCGCCGCCACGCCGTTTTTGCGCTCGAGACTCTCGCCGAGCCAATGCTTCGCTTCCCCACCGCGTTCGGCCACCTGCTCGGCTGCGCGGACATGGAGCTCTACGGCGCGATCGAGGTTGCCCTCGTCGGAGAGAAATCACACGTGGGCTTCAGGGCACTGGAGCGCACGGTGGCGGAGCGGTACGTTCCATCACTCGTGCTGGCGGGCGGGGCTCCAGGGTCGCGCTCCACGGTCAAGCTGTTGGAGAATCGCCCACTCGTCGACAACAGGCCGACCGCTTATGTCTGTCGCGGTTACACCTGCGACAAACCAGTAACGGATCCGGATATGCTGTCGGATCAACTGGAGAACGCGGCAAAGGCCGGAACAATCACCACCGCTTGAAGGAGGGTCATCATGGATCGGCTGAACAGTCGTATTGGGCAGGTGTATGGCTACGCGGTTTGCCTCATCACCGTCATCGTGATGCTCATCGCCATCAAGCAGGTCGTTGATGCCGCGATAGACCTGAGCGATCCCATTCGCGCTGAGGGCGGTGGGTATGGAACGATGGGAGGCCCGCTCACGAGCTTCGAGGTGTATAAGATCATGGTGCGACGTCAGATGGCAATGCGGCCATACGGTGGCCCAATGCCTGTCGGGGTTGGCCCGTCCCAAGCACTCGCGGACACGTTATCTGATGCCGAGCTGCGACGTCTTTACGACGCCGAGCGCGAGACGGCAATCGGAAAGGTGCACTTCCGCGCGTTCCGCTCGCTCGTCGGAAATATCCTTCTCATAGTGCTCGCGGGTGTCCTGTTCGGCATCCACTGGCGCTGGCTGAAGCGACGCGACGCGATGCCCGCTGGGGCGTGATGCCCGCCGGGCGGATGTATCCCTACTCTGAAGCCAGTGTCGGAATGAACGTCGGCGCGCGTCTATGCTTGCTGGCCTGCTCGTACGCATAGGCGAACTTGATCAGAGTCGGCTCGCTGTACGCCCGGCCGAAGAACGAGATGCCGATCGGGAGATTGTGTGAGAACCCGGCCGGCACGTTGATGTTCGGGTAGCCCGCGACCGCCGCGGGTGTCGAGCTCGCGCCGGAGAAGTGATCGCCGTTGAGCAGATCCGTGACCCACGCCGGACTTCCGGTCGGCGCCACGATCGCGTCGAGCTTGTATTTATTCATCGTCGCGTCGATGCCATCGGTGCGCGACATCTTGAGATCCTTCGCCAGACCGTCACGGTACTTCTTCTCGGTGAGCGGGCCCTTTGCCTGAGCCTTGATCATGATCTCCTGCCCGAACCACGGCATCGACGTATCCTTGTGCTGCTCGTTGAAGGCGATGATGTCCTGCAGCGTCCTTATGGGCGCCTTGGGACCGAGTGAGGCGAGATACTTGTTGAGATCGGCCTTGAACTCGTAGAGGAGCACGTCGAACTCGCTGTCGTCGAACTTTCCGGCGGTCGCGATGTTGGCGGGATCGACGATCACCGCGCCCTGCGCCTTCATGCCCTCAATCGCATCGTTGATCACCTTGTCGGTGACATCGCTGTAGCCGAAGAACTTGGTCCGCGCGACGCCGATTCTCGCGCCTCGCAATCCGTTGGGGTCCAGATACCTGGTGTAATCCACCTGACCACGCGAGTGGCCGGCTGATGTCGCGGGGTCCCGCGGGTCGATGCCCGCCAGCACGTTGAGCATGATCGCCGCGTCTCTCACCGTTCGCGCCATTGGACCGGACGTGTCCTGACTGTGCGCGATCGGGATGATTCCCGCTCGGCTCACGAGGCCGAGCGTCGGCTTGATTCCGACGATGCCGTTGGCGGACGACGGACAAACGATCGAGCCGTCCGTCTCCGTTCCTATCGCGGCGGCGCAGAGGTTCGCCGATACCGCTCCTCCCGAGCCCGAGCTCGAGCCGCAGGGATTCCGATCGAGCACGTACGGGTTCTTTGCCTGACCTCCCCGTCCGCTCCATCCGCTCGAAGAATGCGTCGAGCGGAAGTTCGCCCACTCGCTGAGATTCGTTTTTCCGAGGAGAATCGCGCCCGCCGTCCTGAGCTTGGCCGCGATGAATGCGTCCTGGAGCGGAATGGATCCCGCCATGGCCAACGATCCCGCAGTGGTCGTCATTCGGTCGGCGGTATCGATGTTGTCCTTGAGCAGGATCGGAATGCCGTGCAGGGGACCGCGAACTTTGCCGGCCTTCCGTTCCTGATCCAGCGAATCAGCGAGCGAGAGTGCATCGGGATTGGTCTCGAGCACGTGACGCAGCGCTGGACCACTCAGATTTAGAGCCGCGATGCGATCCAGATACTGCTGCGTGATGGATCGCGCGGTCATCCTTCCTGCCGCCATCCCCGCCTGAAGGTCGGAGAGCGTCGCCTCCTCGAGCTCGAACGGAGGAACGGCAAACCGGTGCCCGGCGCGAAGCGCTTCGGATGCTTCACGATCGGTCAGCGTCTCACCCGCCACCGGCTTTCCGCGGACTACCATGGCGCCGGCGATGGCGCCCAGGCGCACGAAATCTCTACGATCCATGTGGATTCACCTCAATTGAAGGCGTAATTGCCCCGAGATCGGCGCAGCTTCTCAAAATCGTCCCACAGTTCTGACAGACCAGCTTGCACTTGATCTCCTTGATGTTGGCCGAGCCGCAGACGTCGCAGACGTCCGCCGGCATCAATCGAAATCCAGTGCGAGATCGAGCGCCGGCGCTGAATGCGTCAACGCACCAACAGAGATCCAATCCACTCCAGTCTCCGCGATGAAGCGAACGGTATCGAGCGTCACCCCGCCCGACGCCTCCGTCACTGCGCGTCCATCCACCAGTTTCACCGCCTCGCGAAGATCCATCAACTGCATGTTGTCGAGCATGATCACGTCGGCACCAGCATCCATCGCCGCGCCAACCTGCTCGAGCCTGTCGCATTCCACTTCAATTTTGATCCCGGCGGGAGCGACCGCTCGCGCCCGACTCACGGCCAGGGCGATATCTCCATCGACCGCCGCGAGATGATTGTCCTTGATCAGAACGGCCGAGGACAGGTCCATTCGGTGATTCAGCCCTCCGCCTGCGCGAACGGCGTATTTCTCGAGGCGACGAAACAGTGGAGTCGTCTTCCGCGTGTCGAGGATGTGCGCGCCCGTCCCCGCTATCGCCTCGACGTATCGCGCCGTCAGCGTCGCGATCCCGGACAACCGCTGCACAAAGTTGAGCGCCACTCGCTCGGCCGACAATAACCCGCGCGCGTGACCCGACAGGAACATCACCGGCGTCTCCGGACGGATGCGCGTTCCGTCGGCGTGCTCGATTCGCATCGTCACCGCCGGGTCGAGCTGCTCGAACGCCTCGCACGCGAGAGGGAGTCCGGCGATCACCCCTGTCTGCCTGGCAACGAGCCTGCATCTCGCGTGCCGATTCGACATTACCGTTGCGGCGGTCGTGATGTCGTGCCTGGTATCGTCTTCCTGCAAGGCGCCCGAGACGATTGTGGTGAGCTCGTTTTTCGTAAGTGGGAAATGAAGCTCTTCCTCCCAGGCGAACCCATGGGCGGCGAGCTCGCTTTCCCGCCGTTTGATCATTCGCCGGGATCTTGCGAGGCGTCCGGAACCGGCGAGCGCGGCGTCTGTCCGCCGATCGCGACCATCCGCTCGATGGCGCGACGCGCGCGCGCGGCGATGGGCGCGGGCACCGTGATGCGATGCTCCATTTGCTGGAGTGATCTCAGTACCTTCGGCAGCGTGGTCACCTTCATGAACGCGCACACCGCGTCCGGATTCGCTGGATAAAACGTCTTGCCTGGATTCTCGCGCCGGAGTCGGTGCAGAATTCCGACTTCGGTGGCGACGATGAATTCGTCATTGGGAGAATTCTTCGGACGCTTGATCATCCCCTCGGTCGAAAGGATCTGAACACCAATCGGATCAATGTCTCCCGCCGAGACGGCCTCCACGACGCTGGTGGCGCAGCCGCACTCGGGGTGAATCAGGAACTCCGCCCCGGGATGCGCCGCTCTCTGGAGCCTTATGTCCTCGGGGTCGATCCCGGCGTGCACGTGACACTCTCCCATCCACACGTGCATGTTCTTGCGGCCGCTGATGCGCCGCACGTGCGCGCCGAGGAATATATCTGGAAGAAAGAGGATCTCCTGGTCGGCGGGGATCGAGTTTACGATCTCGACCGCGTTGCCCGACGTGCAGCAGTAGTCGCTCTCTGCCTTCACTTCGGCGGTGGTATTGACGTAGGAGACGACGACAGCGCCCGGGTGCTCCGCCTTCCACTCCCGCAGCTGCTCCGCGTTGATGGTCGCAGCCAGCGAGCATCCAGCGGCGAGATCGGGAAGCAGCACGGTCTTCTGCGGCGAGAGAACCGCCGCTGTTTCCGCCATGAAGTGGACGCCGCAGAAGACGATCACGTCTGCTTTCGTCTTGGCGGCTTCCCGGCTCAGTCCCAGCGAGTCACCGACGAAATCCGCGACGTCCTGAACCTCAGCGCGCTCGTAGTTGTGCGCGATGATCACCGCATTGCGCTCTCTCGCGAGGTGCCTGATCTCTTCCTGCAGCTCGGCGTACGGGTTGTCAGTCGTATCTACCATTCGATGTGCTTGCCGCTCCACTTTCGTTTTGCGCGCGGAAAATCACTTCTATAATGGCCTCCGCGCGACTCCTTTCTCAACAGCGCGGCGTCGGCGATGAGGAGAGACGTTTGTACCATGTTCGCCTCCTCGGTCGCTCCTTGCGGGAGACGTGACTCGATCTCGGTGAGCTTGATGTGCCCGAGTCTCAGCCCTTTGGCGCTCCGATCGATGCCGCAGTAGTCCCACATCACCTGCCGGATACTGTCGGCGGCGACCTGCGCCGCGCCGCGGTCGCGCAGCACCGGGACCTCCCAGTTTTTCTTGCGCGGAGGTGTCGTCAGCTTCTTCGTGTCGATC
>CABEAZ010000209.1_pt1 | contig 16722 bp, 13 predicted proteins | sample 3132471 | NCBI WGS metagenome assembly CABEAZ01 (sample SAMEA5534345, study PRJEB31848) | metagenome | biome: tundra; feature: field; material: soil | place: USA | collected 2013-05 | depth 0.45 m | reverse complement strand
AATGGCGCGACGGCGTCAATGGTCAGATCCCGCCAACCGTAGCAGGCGACTTGAACGCGATCGCGGGGACGATGTCGAACGTCACCATGACTGGCAGCGGACCATCGATACTCGGCGCCGGCTCCGAATCCAATCTCACCACGCTCAACGGAATGGGGCTCGCGGCGGGAGCGATCCCGCGAGCGGCGCGCACTGACACGCGCGTCACGGGCGCCACCTTTGACCCAACGCGCGGCGGATTCTCCGGTGCGAACATCGACGTCCGGCTCGACGCGGGAGATCGGAATTACCAGCAGCGCCGCGCCTTCCTTACGCTCGATCCGCGGTATCTCCAGTTCACGGACGCAACGGGCCGCGCCCTCGGCGCGACGAGCGGCGGCGTACGCGGCAGCGCGGGCGCGGATGGCGAGCTGATTCGAGACGCCCTCACTTACAACGTGGCGCTCGATCTCGGACGATCCCTCAGCGAGCCGTCGACGCTCGTCAACGCGGATGCACAAGCGCTCCTGAACGCCGGTGTCGCTCCCGATTCGGTCGCGCGACTCGTCGCCTTTGCGACCCCGCTCGGAGTCCCGCTCGTTGCGGCGGGCGTGCCCACAAATCGCCAGCACGACGCCGTCTCCTGGCTCGGACGCATCGACGACACGCGCGACAGCCTGAATACCCGGGCGATCACGAGCTACGCCGGATTCACTCGTGACGGCGCGCTCGGATTCGGTCCGCTGTCCGCACCATCGGCCGCCAGCGAGCAGCGCCAGCGCACGCTGGGCATGCAGCTGACGATCGGCTCGTACGTCGGTCCAGGAAGACTGACTCTCAATGAGACAAAGATCGGTGTGAGCGGTGTGCGCACCAGTGTCTCGCCCTATCAATTCCTCCCGCGCGCAACGGTGCTTGTGCGCTCCGACAATCTCGACGCCGGCACCGACGTCACCTCTCTCCTCCTGGGCGGCGGATCGTTTCTCAAGACGGGACAATCTCAATGGACGGCCGAGGCCAGCAATCAAACCGAATGGAATGCCGACGGGCGTAGGCACCGATTCAAGGGACTTATCTGGGGACGCGTCGACGGCTTGCGGCAGGAAGGATTCTCGAATGGGCTCGGCTCCTACACGTTCAACTCGATCGAGGATTTCACGGCGGGGCATCCAAGCAGCTTCTCACGCACGCTGTCGCAGCCGCCGCGCGAAGGCAGCGTGTGGAACGTCGCGACGGCGCTGGCGCACCAGTTCGCACCTTCTCGCTACTTCAGCCTGCTCTACGGCGCGCGACTCGAGGCAGATGGATTCGGGAGCAAGCCAGCGACGAACGTCGCTCTTGAGCAAGGTCTGGGAGTTCGCACCGGTGTCGCGCCATCGCGTCTGCATCTGAGCCCGCGCATTGGCTTCACGTATACCTACAATCGCGACAAAACCAATGGATCCGGAATGGGCATGAACCAGGTTGGCACATTCTACCGGAACATGTCGGGGACTCTGCGTGGAGGAATCGGCGAGTTTCGCGATTTATTGCGTCCCGGCGTACTGGCGGATGCGTCGGCATCGACTGGTCTTCCCAACGGAACCCTGTATCTGAATTGTGTCGGCGCCGCGGTTCCCGCTCCCGACTGGTCGCTCTTCTCGACGGATCCGGGCGCAATCCCGACGCAGTGCGTGGGCGGGAGCGGAGTGTTGGCCGATCGCTCGCCGGCTGTCACTCTGATTGATCCATCTTACGATGTGCCGAGGAGCTGGCGCGCGTCGCTCGACTGGATGACCAACATCAGGAGCTGGCTCTTCCGCGTCGGTACTCTGGCGTCGTACGACCTGTCGCAGCCCGGTGTCGTCGACGCCAACTTCAGCGGTGTTACCAGGCTGACTCTGGCGAATGAAGCGAATCGTCCGGTATTCGTGTCAGCGGCATCGATCGATCCGGCGAGCGGGGCGGTGTCGGCGGTGGAATCGAGGAAGTCGGCTCAGTTCGGCGCGGTCGGCGAACGTGTGAGCGATCTGCGCGGATACGGTGGCCAGATGAACGTCGCTCTGTCCCCTGACGTCTTCAAGTTCAGAAGCGGCGCTCAGTTGTATGCTTCGATCGGGTACACACTGCAGGCGATGAAGCGGCAATACCGCGGCTTCGACGGAGCGGCATTCGGCGATCCGCGCATCCGGGAGTGGGCGGCGGGACCGAACGACGCGCGGCACATCATAGTCGTCTCGGGCGGATTTGCGACGGCGAAAACCGGAGCCGTGACGCTGTTCGGGCGGGCGCAGTCGGGACTCCCATTCACTCCACTGGTGCAGGGAGACGTGAACGGAGACGGGCGGAGCGGTGATCGCGCGTTCATTCCTGATCCGAGCACCGAGACGAATGCAGCGCTCGCGGGACAGCTGCGCTCGCTGCTGGCCAGTGGTTCTCCGCAAGCCCGTCAATGCTTGTTGCCGAATCTTGGCAGGGCGGCCCCGCGCAATGGGTGCCGAGGCCCGTGGACGGAGTCACTCAACATTCAATGGCACCCGCCGACGCCAAAGCGCTGGGGTTATCGTGTTTCTCCCAACGTCTATCTGGAAAACGTGCTCGCCGGTGTGGATCAGTTGGTTCACGGCAGCGGATCGCTTCGTGGATGGGGATCGCCGGCAACGCCCGACCCGGTGTTGCTCGTGCCGCGCGGATTCGACGCGGTGAATCAGAGATTCCTTTACGATGTGAATCCGCGGTTCGCCGATACGCGTCCTGGCCGCACGCTTCTCAGAAATCCTTTCAGGATCGTGATCGATTTCTCGTTCAATCTTTCAACCGATTACGATCTCCAACAGCTTCGCCGGGCCGTCGAGCCCGTGCGAGGCGCGAGTGGGTGGCAGAGGCGCTCTGCCGATTCGCTGGCCGCATTTTATCTCTCGCGCACGTCGGACCTTTACAAACTGCTGATCAAGCAGAGCGACTCGTTATTCCTGAGCGTGACGCAAGTCGCGGCACTCCAGCGCGCGGATTCCACGTATTCCTCTCGTGTTCGTGACCTTTACATCCCGCTCGGAGAATTGCTGGCGCGCGGTCAGGGCGGCGCCGGCAAGGCCGAGCTCGATAGCGCGCAGGCCACGCAGAAATCGTACTGGAAGGTTTTCTGGGAGCAGCCTGAGATTGCGGCTACGATCGTCACGCCATCACAGCGCGAGCTGATGTCGATCTTCAAGTCGATGCTCGGCGTTCCGATGAAAGAGCGCGAGCACAGTCAATTTTCTTTCGGATATCCGGTGACTCTCCAGGACAAACCTCGGCCGCGTAATCCCTGAGGGATCGCGACCAGTAGCACGTGCGCACTTCCCGGATAATGGCGTCGGACGATGCATCTCTCCTTAATGCATCGGAAGACCTGGCGATCCAGAAGGTGAGATAAAACCAGAAAGTACAACTTCGGCAGATCACGCGATGCGGCAGCGATTTACATGTTTCTTCCCCGACTTCTTACTCCCCTGTGATCGCCTGATAAGCGTGAAGTGAGATCGGTTCGCGCATATTTTCTGTACGTGGGGTGACACATTCGTAATTACGCCCGCGCTGGTCGCTTGGTAAGCCGGGGCCAGCGAGGTTGCGACCGGCGGGGTGCGCGCGAAAACGAATCACTGCGAAAGAGGGTGCGTCCGTTTCTGTGTCTGTTGTGATGCCGTTTCGGGGTTATGAGAACCCGTCAAGTTGTCGTACGCGATCGGCTCCGACGCTCGATTCGCTATGATAAGCCGGCAATTTGTCTTAAGTGGTGGGTGAGTGTGCCCGCTTTGGGAGCAGGAGGTCCCCGGTTCAAATCCGGGCGCCCCGACTGAAGTGCAACCTCAGGCGCTGCGATGCGGTGACACCACCACTCATTTCGCGATGCGAGTAGGTGTCGCACGCCTCTCCAGACCGCGAATGTGCCCGGCTTCGTCTTTCCATCGCTGCAGCCATCGACCAACGCGAGGGGGCAGGCGCTAGCGGTCTACCGGCCCTCGCGCCAGCATTGGGTGTGACAGCGGCCATCGGCAACGATGGCGGCTCAATACTAGTTGGGTACGGCTGCAACCAAGGCACACCCGGAGGGAATCATGGAAAGACACCCTGTCAGTGCTGTTCGACCGTTGTTCGCTTGCATCGCAATCGTGCTGCTGGCTGCGTGCGGCAAAGGAACTGATCCCCAACCGCAAATTCCAGGGATTGGAGTTCAAGTGCCGCTGGTGCACGTAGACGGGAAGGCACTCCCGACAGTGATCGCGTTGAGTGCGTCCGATCAGACGGTCGTCGTGAACGGCAAGGCAACCCTTGATGGACTTCGACGAGGTCTGAGTCTGGATTGACTCGCTCAGGGTTATTCAGCGAGAGTATCGCCGCTACTCGACAACCCCGATCAAGATCGTGGCGGCGAGTTCCAATCGGCCGCTCCAGCGACTACGCTTGAAGAGCCATGCGTATTGCGACCAGCTCCATCCTCGTGGACCCGCAGAGTGTTCGTCGACGAGAGCCGTCCACACATCCGCTCCGAGCGCCACCCGCCGTCCTCGCGTGTCTCGGGCATTCTTGAGACCCTCGGGTTGTCCGCGGACGGGAAGACCTACAGTCAGATAATATTCGGGTGTCCGCGGGCAACCGGCGTGCACGCCTGCGCGTTTCGAGCGCGCCGCTGACGTGGATCCACGCGGCGGAGGTGGCGGCGGCACACGAACGCCTGCGCACTGGGGATATGAGACAGGACCTCCCGCCGGTATGCCGCTCATTTGCAGAATTTGTTTTCGATTGTCCATCAGCTGGTCCATCGCTGACTCTCCTGCCCGCGCAAAGCTGAGTGTGGGGTCGATCCCCTGGACGCCGGCGAAGATTTCCGGATACCCTGAGGGTGTTCCGTACGGGCGCGAGTCGTATCGCAAACGCTCACGATGATACGGGTAATCGTCGTCGCCTCCTGCGAGCTGAACGCGCACGACAGCGGCGAACAGCTCGGAATCGGCGCGTATAAGTGTGACCTCCTCTTCAGGGGAAGCTCGCCGCGCGGAGGGAGACTCTTTCCGCGTGGGGAGTGATCGGCAGGAAACGCTCGCGACCAGACAGGAGATCCACGCAAGGCCGGCGAAGGTCAGAGGTCGAGGGGCTCGCATTCCGCTCCCACCTTTGCACAAAAGAGGCGTTGCTCTGTCTCGCCCGAATCTCGAAATGCGCGGGCGAGGCAGCAGGGGGCACCACGATGTTTTTAGGACTACGACCACAATGCAAGAACGCCCGGCGATGTGATCGCCCGGCGTTCTTGCTCACGAACTTCTTTATTTGCGGGTCGAAAGTTTGGTCACGTTGCTGTCGAAAATCGACTGCTGCGGCGGCGTGAGAACCGCACGCATGTCAGTGCGCTTCTGCGTCTGGAGTTGCGAAAGCTGGGACTGAAAAGTGGCGTCAGACAATGGCTGGGGCAGCACCTTCAAGCCCTGGTGGGAGCCGCTGACCGTTCCGTTCTTCTTGGCGGCTCTGTCGGCGGCCTTTGCCTTCTGAAGAAGGTCGCGGTAGTCTGCGTCATATTTCTTTTCGACTGGCTTCATTTGTTTTTTTTCCGCGGACGTCACCCGAATGCCCTTCGTCAGGAGCTTCTGATCGTGCTCGAAGTTGAGCTCCGAGCGCTCGATCTTGTCAGTTATCCGCTCGGATTTGTTGGGGGTGGGATGCGGTGCTTTGCCCTGTGCGAAGGACAGTGAAGGGGCAGCAACGATGAGGGTCGCTACGGCGAGCTTATGAAGGGAATTCATGACAACCTCGATTAAGATAGGTCGATCGGGGGGTGGATAAAACGTCCGCTTTGGACCTGTCGTGCGGGCCCCTCTTTATGAGGGATAAGCAGACACGCATTGCGCCGGATCAAGTTAATAAAGATAGAGTGCAAGTTCGGCGCCTCGCGTCACATCTGACCCCATTTGATCCGAATACCTTCCTCTTCATGCTGCGCGCGTGCATCGTCAACTTCATGACAACTCTGGCCGACGTTCGGCTATTGCCGAAGTTGATCGTTGGGCTTGGGCGAGATCTCGACGAGCGGACCAGGCCGAAACACCTTCGGCGTACCTGATCAAACACCATTCGCTCGGCGGAACGGGCGTAGATTTCGCCCAATGTACTCGACGTGCCTCTTTTGCCACACCGGGCTCGGAGCCAACGAAGCGGTCGAGCACTTTCCGATCGGACGCCGGCTGGCATTCGACGCCGCGAAGGGGCGCCTGTGGGTGGTGTGCCGGAAATGCGAACGCTGGAACCTGACGCCCATCGAAGAACGATGGGAAGCGATCGAGGAGTGCGAAAGGTCATACCGTGAGACGAAGCTCCGCGTTTCGACGGAGCAGATCGGGCTCGCCCGGCTCAGCGAAGGCCTCGAGCTCGTGCGCATCGGGAAACCGCAAAGACCCGAATTCGCGGCGTGGCGCTACGGAGATCAGTTCGGGCGACGGCGCCGCAGGAACATCATTCGCATGGGCGCGGTGGCCGTCGGTGCCGCAGCTATCCCATTTGTGGGCCCCGCTATCGGACTCTCGCTCGGCGCCTTGGGCGGCAACGCCTTTACGATCGTGAATCTCAGCTACTCGGTCTACCAGCGTGCGCGCGTATTCGCCCGAGTCCACGACAACGATGGCAATCTTCTCCTGGTCAGGACGTACGATCCCGAAGAGACCGTGATGCTGGAGCCGACTGGCAATGAACCATGGGGATTGCGGATAGCGCATCGTGCTCCCTCGGATCCCGCGGTTCCATGGTGGCGTTATGCCAAGAGTGAGGGTAGGACGGACATTCGGGGAGAAGCCGCATTGCGCGTCGCGGCGCAGCTGCTGCCCCGACTGAATCGTGCGGGAGCGTCGACATCGCAGATCAAGGGCGCGGTCGTCCTGGCCACCGAGCACGAAGATCCTTCGATCGCGTTCGAGCGAGCGGCACGTCTCGCGGCAACAAAACGCAGCTGGAATGATTTCGGCAAAGGAGCGATGCTCGCCAAAGTCGCGCCTGAGCTGCGTCTCGCGCTCGAGATGATCTCCCACGAAGATTCCGAGCGGCGCGCACTCGAGGGAGAGCTGTACATCCTCGAGGAAGCGTGGAAGGAAGCCGAAGAGATCGCCGCAATCTCCGACGACATGTTCCTCCCGGAGGACGTTTCGAAGCGGCTCGATGAGATGAAGGGACATTGACCAGCGACGGCACCCGCACCTCCCACTACGACTTCGAGCTCCCCGCCGATCGCATCGCGCAGCAGCCGCCGCCGCGGCGTGGCGACAGCCGCCTCATGGTCGTCAATCGCTCGACCGGCGAGATCTCGCACAAACAGTTCAGCGATCTCGAGCAGCTCATTCCCCCCGGCGACGCGATCGTGCTCAACACCACGCGGGTATTCCGCGCCCGGCTGCTCGGCGTTCGCGAGAACGGCACCCCTGCCGAGGTTCTGCTGCTGCGACCCCTCGGCGAGTCAACCTGGGAAGCGATGGTGCATCCCGGCGGGAAGCTCAAGCCGGGGCGGATCGTCCACATCGCCGACGACTTCGAAGTGGAGATCGTCTCGACGACAGAGCGGCGCACGCGCGTCGTGCTGCTCAAATCCCCCCTGCCGGTCGAGCAGGCAATCGAGAAGTACGGACACGTTCCGCTTCCGCCTTACATCACGCGCGCGGATCAGCCGTCCGACGCCGAGCGGTACCAGACCGTGTACGCCGCCGAGAGCGGATCGGTGGCGGCGCCAACGGCGGGACTCCACTTCACGCCGGAGATGCTCGCCGCGCTCGCCGCGAAAGGAGTGAAGCGCGCCGATCTCCTCCTTCATGTGGGCGCCGGCACTTTCAAGCCGGTGGAGACAGAACACCCGGCCGATCACGTCATGCACGAGGAGTCGTTCACGCTACCCGCGCGCACCGCTGAGATTCTGAACGAAACGCGAGCCGGTGGTGGCAAGATCTGGGCGGTCGGAACTACGAGCGTGCGCACTCTGGAGAGCGCGATCGACGACGATGGAACGTTCCGCGAGAAATCAGGGGACACGCGCATCTTCATCAGGCCGCCTTATGAGTTCCGCGCGGTCGACCGATTGATCACCAATTTCCACCTGCCGCGCTCGACACTCATGATGCTCGTCGCGGCGTTCGCGGGCTACGACCTCACCATGCGTGCCTATCAGGAAGCCGTCGCCGAGCGATACAGGCTCTACTCATATGGCGATGCCATGGTCATCGTGGGAGATTGACATGATGAACAAAACTCTTACGGGAGGAGCTTATGCGTTCTGTGAAGTCGGTGTTGTTGCTGGCGCTGGTTGTGGCTGGGTGTTCGGACCCGATAGGTCCCACCAATATCGTGGGTAAATGGGACCAGGATTTTTCATTCCCCGGAAGCTTTCTGGAGATGGACCTGACCTTAACCGGCTCGATGGTCTCGGGGGGCGGAAACTGGTGCGGTGAAGCGGGACCCTGCGGCACTGTCACCGTGACGGGCACGGTGAATGGGGACGCGGTACACCTCGATCTGAGTTATACTGCACAACTCCCGATACCCGGCCCGATGTCGACCCAGCATTTCGACGGACGATTGACGACGCCCAATGCGCTTGAGGGGTCAATCAGTATTGGGACACCTGGGACTGCCCAGAACGTCAGCTACCATCGAGCGTGACCTATACGCTGGTCGGGGCGATCGGTTGCGATCGCCCCGACAGAACCCGCACCGGTTCTTAATCGGCTACATCGCGCCGATGTTGTACTTCGCTCCCAGGTAGATCGTCCGGCCGTAGTATTCCCGTTGGATCGCATAATCGTGCTTCTGATTTCCGCTGAAGAATCCGAATACGGCGTTGTTGAGATTCAAACCCTGAAGCTGAATCTGTACGCGTGGATTGAAGTTGTAGATGATCGAGCCATCCAGCTGTGAGTGCGCATAGAAGTAGGTGTCGCCGGCGGGCGATGCACTCCCGTCTCCATAGCTGGTGATGTTCGCACCCTGGTACGCCCATCCCAATCGAGCCGAGACCGCGGAGTAGTCATAGGTGAGGGCCGCATTGGCCAGATTCGGCGATTGTCTCTGGAGCGGCGCGTACCGCTGCGTCGCTGGATCTACGAGCGCTCGTGACTCGACGTGTGTGAAGTTCGCGTCGAAACCGAGTCCCGCCCACGCGCCGGGCAGTGAGACGAGGCGCTGAACCCATTCGCCCTCGAATCCGAGCAGATGTCCAGTTCCACCATTCTCGGGACGAGTGCCGAGCTGACCGACGAACGCCGCAATCGGTCCGGTGTAACGGAAAGTCTGGTTGAAGATGAAGTCGGTGAGCTGCTTGTAAAATACGCCACCGGAGATCACACCCACCGATGGGAAGAAGTGCTCGACCAGCACGTCGTAGTTCCACGCGTGCTGCGGTTTCAGGTTGGGATTGCCGGCAGTCAGAGCCGACGGATCGGAGGGGATCGCACCAAGAGTGCCGGACAGCGATGGTGCGAGCGATGAGTAATCGGGTCTCGCAATTCCACGCGTCACCGATAGCCGCGCATCGGTCCGCGAGCTGAGCGAATACCTCACCTGCGCGCTCGGAAATAGATCGGTGTAAGTCTGCGAGCCCGGCACAGTCTGAATCGACGCGATGTTCCCCGAAGCATCGGTCGTCACCGCATGGCCAGTATAGTCCGCCTGCGTGTGCTCCGCGCGCAAGCCGAGATAGAGCTCGAGCGGACCAGCGGTCGCCCGGTTGCTCACGTATCCAGCGTAGATCCGTTCCGAGCCATTGAAGCTCGCGAGGGTGTTGCCGACAGTGTCGGTGCCGTTAGTAAAGTCTGCGGCGTGCGCGGTCTCGTACGCTCGAGCCAGCGCCTCGTTCGGCATCGGCCCGATGCTGAACGCGTTGGAAATATTCGAGTAATAGTTGGAATCCGAAAATCCGCTGAGCATCGGGGACAAAGCCACCGGGCTACCGGTGAACCAGAATCCTCCGCTCGTTGTGTGGCGCTTCCGCTCGTCGGTGGCCTTGGCCCCGAAGTTCAGAGTCGAACCCCAACCCTGATCGCCCTGGCGCCATACGTCGCCGAAATCGAGCGCGGCGCCGAGGTCGCGCCCCGTAGTGGCACGGTCGATGGTGAAGTAGTTCGATAGCGCGAAGTTGGCCGGGTCCGCGATGGCTGCTGACATCGCCGGTGTCGCATACGCGAACGTCGGCACTGTGGGATTCGATGCGTCATACGCGAAGGTGAGACCCTGCCCGCCCGGTCCGTCGTAGACGAACGGTTGGAACCTGTAATCGCGAAGGTGCGACGTCGTTCCCGAAGCATTGAGCGTCATCTTCGCCTCAACCGGACCGAGCATCGTGCGGCCGCCAAGATTGCCGCCATACAATTGCTCGACTGGAGTTCTTCTGAAAGCCATGCGCGTGACTCTCGCGCCGGTTCCGAATCCGCCCGAACCCACACCGGCCGAATCTCCGAACGCTCCGAAGGTTGACCCCGTCGCGCCCATCACGACGTCGTTGTTATAGGTGGTGCCGTAGTCCTGAAAGAGGCTGTACAGCCCGCGCAGTGCGAGCGTCGATCCACCCGGAAACCGATAATCGGCATCACCGCCGAGGCCGAAGCGGTTGCGGCGATACTCGTAGTCGCGCTGACTCCACTCGATGGGAACAGCGCGCCCATTCGCATCGACTGTCCACGCCGGCTCGAGATCGTTGCTCGTGCGATTGTTGCGATCCGCGGAACCGCCGAGAAGGAGACCAAGCCTCTTCTCGGGACCGAAGCGGCCACCATACGCGAAGCCGCCCTGAAACTGGTTTTTGTTAAGCAAAGTGATCGCGCCGTACTGGCCCGCCAGGTATCCGTGAGGCTCCCCTTCCGGAGTTTTCGTCACGAGGTTGACTGAGCCGCCAATCGCGTCGGCATCCATGTTGGCGGTGAGTGTCTTGCTCACCTCGATGGCGCCAAGCAAATCCGACGGGATATCATCGAGCTTCGGCACCCGGCTGCCGCGTTCCGTTCCCGGTACGTGCGCCCCGTCGATGGTGACGTTGGTGAGCCGCGGCTCGGTGCCCCGCACCTGCACAAACTTCCCTTCACCTTCATCGCGCTCGGTCGTGACACCGGGCATTCTTCCCGCCGCTTCCGCCGCGTTCGCATTCGGCAGTGCGCGGATGACGTCGCCCGCGAGAACGTTCACGACGTTCGGTGCCGCCGCTCGCCGTTCGAGCGCCGATGCTTCCGACTCACCCAGCCGCTGCGCCGTGACGACGACGTTGCCGAGTAGCTCGGCCGACGGACGAAGTCGCGCGTCGTGCTGCACAGTCTGTCCGTCGCTCACGACAACGACCGCGGAATCGGGCGCGAAGCCAAGTTTCGTCACTCGCACGACGTAGGTCCCGGCCGGAACGCGGGGAACGCGATAAGTCCCGCTCGAATCCACGACTCCACCCAGCAACGTCCCGCTTACGTGAACGGCGGCGCCATGCGCGGGCGCTCCGCTCGCGTCACTGACGGTACCGCGGATCGCGCCTTGCGCGAGGAGATGACACGGCAGGCCGCATAGCGTGATTCCAAGGATGAGAAAAGCGAAGACTCTGGGAAATCGCGCGCTCATTGATTCAACTCCGAGTCGGGGTGAGGAGGGACGATTGGTGGGGACCGGCGTTTTCTCCGGCGCAATCACGCAGGGACGTTACGAAGTCTTCCTTACAGCCGGATTACAAAGATTTGCAAGCGCGATTCATCATTTCGTGATACCTACCCGATATTTTCAACACTCGCGCATCGTGGACACTTGAAATCAATGATCCTGACTGACACTCGGGCAGCAGAAGCGACGCTGATCGGGCGGACTCCGCCGCTCTGCGCGGCTACGCGTCCGGGAAATCCGCCTCCACAGTCGTCTTCTCCCAGGCGTCGAAGTCCTTCTTCAGCATCTCGAGCTTCCCGCGCGCTCCTTTGAGCGCCGCTTTTCCGAGCAGCAGCCTTAGCGGCGGATTGGGGGATTCCACGGCCGCGATGATTGCCGCCGCCGCGCGTACCGGATCACCCGGCTGTTTGCCGCTATAGCCGCGAATATTCTCCAGATTCTGTCCCGCCGTCGCCGCGTAGTCGGCGATGCGGGCCTTGCTCTCATTCGCGGAACGACCGGCCCAGTCGGTGCGGAATCCGCTGGGCTCGACGATAGTGACCTTGATGCCGAGCGGCGCGACTTCGAGCGCGAGGGACTCGGAGAATCCTTCGACGGCGTACTTGGTCGCGTGGTAGTAGGCGAGCGTCGGGAAGCTTCTCAGCCCGCCGATCGATGAGATGTTGACGATGTGCCCGCTCCGCTGCTTGCGCATTGTCGGCAGCACCGCGCGGGTCATGCGAGACAGGCCGAAGAAGTTGATCTCGAACATCCGACGCACTTCTGCCTCATCGCTCTCCTCGACCGCGCCGAAGTAGCCGATGCCGGCATTGTTCACGAGGACGTCGATCCGGCCGAAGTGCTTCACCGCGCTCTTGATCGCGGCATCAACCTCGACCGGGTCGGTCACATCGAGCTCGAGCACGAGCGCTCGGTCGGCCCTGCCCGAAGCTATGTCCTCGACCTTGGCCGGATCGCGGGCGGTGACGACGGCGCGGTAGCCGCGGTCGAGAACCAGTTTTGCCAGCTCCCGGCCGAAGCCGGTCGAACAGCCGGTGATGAACCAAACGGGTTTTGTGCTCGTAGTTTGATCTGAACGGGTCATGACCTATTGGGTGGCGGTGAACTCGACACTTCCCTATTGTCTCTGTGCGAGGACCGGGCCGCCGGCCTTAGAATTCAGGTTGAAGTTATGATGTCAGCCAGAGAATGAGCTTCACGTTCGACATACACGCGACTGCCGGCGCTGCACGGGCCGGCGTTTTTTCGACCCCGCACGGGCCGGTCGGGACGCCGGCGTTCATGCCGGTCGGGACTCTCGCGACGGTGAAGGCGCTCGATCCCGAGGATCTCGTCCGGATGGGCGCGTCGATGATCCTCAGCAATGCGTACCACCTGCACCTCCGGCCCGGCGACCACGTCGTGCGCGAGATGGGCGGACTTCATCGCTTCATGCAGTGGAACGGGCCGATCCTCACCGACTCTGGTGGATTCCAGGTCTTCTCGCTCGAGCGGCTCCGCACCATCGACGAGCAAGGCGTCGAGTTCCAGTCCCACATCGACGGCTCCCGCCGATTTTTCACGCCCGAGATCGTGATGCAGATTGAGCGCAACCTCGGCGCCGACGTCATCATGCAGTTCGATCACGTCATTCCCGGCCAGTCGGACGAAGCGACCGCGCGCGATGCGAGCGAGCGCAGCATCCGCTGGCTCGCGCGCTGCCTGGCCGAGGTCCAGCGGCTGGAGAGCACCCAGCCGCTGGAGGACCCACCGCGCGGAGAGTTCACGGGCGACAATTCGCAAAATCAGCAGGCGCTCTTCCCGATAGTACAGGGCGGAATCCACGCGCGCCTGCGGCGGGAAGCGGCGGAGTCAATACGATCGATGCATGACTGGGCAGGCTTTGGGGTGGGGGGTCTATCAGTGGGCGAAGAGAAGGACGCGATGTACGAGATGATCGAGGTAGTGGACGACGCGCTGCCCAAAACGCATCCGCGCTATCTCATGGGAGTGGGGTTCCCCGAAGACCTGATTGAAGCGATCCGCCGAGGGATGGACATGTTCGACTGCGTGGCGCCGACCAGGATGGGGAGGAATGGCGCGGTGTTCACGAGAGACGGGCGTCTGAACATCAAGCGGGCCGAATTTCGCACCGATCCGAAGCCGCTCGACCCGGATTGCGACTGCGCCGCCTGCACGAGATTCAGCAGGGCCTACATCCGCCACCTTTTCGTCTCGGACGAGATACTCGGGCTCCGCCTCCTTTCCCTGCACAATGTACATTTCCTGCTGTCGCTCGCGCGCGCGGCGCGCCAGTCTATTCAGCACGGCGACCTCGAGCAGTGGTCGCGCGACTGGCTCGCGCGCTACCGCACGACGTCACCGCTCGCTGTCTGAAACATTTCGCCCCTCGGTCGTTCACATATGCCAAGCAATCCAATACTCGGCTCCATTTTCATGTATGGAGCGATCTTCGCGATCTTCTACTTCATTCTCATCCGGCCGCAATCCACCCAGCGCAAGCATCACGACGAGCTGGTGCGCAATCTCAAGAAGGGCGATGAGATCGTGACGAACGGCGGGCTCGTCGGCGAAGTGCTGTTCATCAAGGAGAAGGGCGGCGACGACAAGTCCGGCGGGATGGACGACCGCGTCACCATCAAGTCGGGCGACACGCGCGTGATCATCGAGCGCGGACGCATCGCGAAAATCAACAGGCCGACGTCGGTCTCCAACGTGAGCGCTGGGTGAGCATCCTCGACATCCGGGTGCTGGGCGACCCGGTTCTTCGCAAGCCGACAAAGCCCGTCATCGAGGTCACGGACGAGCTGCGCAAGCTCATCGCCAACATGTTCGAGACGATGTACGTCGCCGAGGGCATTGGACTCGCCGCGCCGCAGGTGGGGCGCACCGATCGGCTCGCCGTCGTGGATGTCGAAGGCGCGAAGTACGTGCTCATCAATCCCAGGATCGTCTCCACCCAGGGCACTAGGAAGGAAATGGCGGAGGAAGGCTGTCTCTCCATCCCCGACATCTATGGAGATGTCGAGCGCCCCGCGACGGTGACCATTCGGGCGATGGACGAGAACGGAAACGAATACGAGGCCACCGCCTCGGAGCTGCTCGGACGATGCTTCCAGCACGAGATCGATCACCTCGATGGGAAACTGTTCATCGACTATCTGAGTCCCCTCAAGCGCAAGGCAGCGATGTCGAAGTGGGAGAAGGCGAAGGGGGAATATCCCGGCTCTATCCGGAAGGTGCGCAGCGAAGAGAAGGGCGAGCACCATCACGAGCACGAGACGGAGATGTAGTGCGCGTTGTTTTCTGGGGAACGCCGGAATTCGCCGCGCCCTCTCTGCGCGCACTCGTCGGGGAAAGTTTCGAGGTCGTCGGTGTCGTCACGCAGCCGGACAAGCCGCAGGGCAGATCGCGCAGGATAATTCCGTCGCCGGTGAAGCAGATCGCCATCGACGAGGAGATCCCGCTGTTCCAGCCGAAGAACGCGCGCGACCCGGAGCTGTTCGAGAAGCTCTCCGAGCTCAAGCCGGACATCTCGGTCGTCGTCGCCTACGGGCATATCCTGCCACAGAAGATCATAGATCTTCCAAAGTTGGGAACGCTAAATATCCACGCATCCCTGTTGCCGGCGCTCCGAGGCGCGGCGCCGATTCAGGCGGCGATTCGACAGGGTTTGATGCAGACCGGCGTGACGGTCATGAGAGTGGTTCCGGCGCTTGATGCGGGCCCCGTGATTCTCCAGGCCGACACGCCGATCTTCGAGGACGAGACCTACGGCGAGCTGCAGGTGCGTCTCTCCGAGCTGGGCGCGCTGGCGCTGGTCGAAACGATGACACTTGTGTCACTCCGCAAGGCCGAGGAAACCCCTCAGGACGATTCGCGCGCGACCTACGCGGCGAAGGTGACGCGAGAGTCCTCACGCATCAACTGGGAAGACAGCGCGGTCGAGATCTCGCGACTTATACGCTCTTCCGATCCCAAGCCGGGCGCCTTCACAAAAACGCCCAAAGGCGACGTCAAGATGTTCGGCCCGAAGGTGGTGGGCGGCATCAAGGGCGCGCCGGGAGAGGTTCTCAGCGCGACCGGTGAGCTCGTGATCGCGTGCGGAATCGACGCGATTCGCATCAGCGGAGTACAGCCGGAGGGAAAGAGCCGGATGTCGGCGCACGAGTGGATGCGCGGGCGCGGCGCGGCCGTCGGCGAATGGTACGTCAGTTGACTACTCTAGTAGCAAAAACGTCGATGGCGGACTTGCCCTATATCCACGCTGTCACCAACGACGAGATCATGCTTCGCCCCGGCTTCCTCAGGAAAGCCATGGGCGTGATGCGCGTGCTCGGCGACAAGGGCGCGATTCACATCCGCTCGCAGCTCCTCGATTCGCCCACTCTCTACTCGCTCACTCTGGCGCTGCTCGAGCTGCACGCGCAGACCAAATGCTGGTGCATCATCAACGACCGGGTGGATATAGCGCTCGCCTGCGGCGTCCAGGGAGTTCAGCTCACACACAAGTCCATCGCCGTGCCCGACGTCCAGGCGATCGGTCCGGCGCTGCGGATCGGCGCCAGCGTTCACTCACCGGAGGAGGCGCGCGACGCCGAGCAGGCGGGGGCGGACTGGTGCGTGGCCGGGCACGTGTTCGAGACGCCATCTCATCCCGGCGCGCCTCGGCGCGAGAGCAGCTTTATCAATGATGTCGTTGCGGCGGTGAGCTTTCCGGTGATCGCGATCGGTGGGATCCATCCCGAGCACGTCCGCTCCCTCACCCACCGAGGGGCGCACGGCGTCGCCGCGATTCGTGGAATCTGGAATGACGAGAATCCCGAACTCGCTGCGAGCCGCTATCTTTCACAGGTATGACGGAGTCCGGCAGTATTGTGAGGGAAGCGATGGCGGGAGAGGTCGTGCTTGCTGTGAACGGAGCCGAGCGGCGGATTCCACAAGGTTCAACGCTGGCTGACCTTCTTGCATCGCTCGAGCTCGACGCACGCACCGTCGTCGTCGAGCGAAACGGAACCATCCTGCGCGACCGATCGTCCTTCGCATCGCTCGACCTCGCCGCGGACGATTCGCTCGAGATCGTGCACTTCGTCGGTGGAGGCTGAGAGTACGCGATGGCGCACGCTGATC
>CABEAZ010000202.1_pt1 | contig 17142 bp, 16 predicted proteins | sample 3132471 | NCBI WGS metagenome assembly CABEAZ01 (sample SAMEA5534345, study PRJEB31848) | metagenome | biome: tundra; feature: field; material: soil | place: USA | collected 2013-05 | depth 0.45 m | reverse complement strand
CGTCGTGAGAAAGCGCGACCCGGACGAGAAGAAGCGGAAGCCCGAAGCGCTCGGCAACGTCCTCGGCGCTTTTCTGAAAAGCTCGAAGCTCGAGGAGCGCGTTGAAGCCGCGCAGGTCGTTCCGGAGTGGCAGTCGCTCGTCGGAATGCAGATCGCGACGGTGACGAAGCCGATCTCGGTAACTCGGGATGGGACGCTGTTCGTGTCGGTGAAAAACCACGGCTGGATGACCGAGCTGTCGCTGATGGAGCCGCAGTTGCTGCGCGCGCTCAACACGACGGCGGGGCGAACGCGAATAAAGAAAATCCGGCTGCAATTGATGCGCTGATCAACGTCTCAGCGCTTCTGGCGTGTCACATTTCCTGCCCCATTCCAACCCTCGACAGCGACATTTGGGAAACGGTCGGGCTCGATCGCTTTTGGCGCCATAAGTCATTGTCCCCCAATGAGTTCCGATTATCGGCTGAGGTTGCTTTAGCCTGCCCCGAGGGTTAGATTGAAAGCTCCTGAAGAAGGCTCAGTTTCTTCGGACGTTTTGGTGTGTCTTCGCCCCGGCCATAAGTGGTCTTCATCAGAAACTTTTCCCGCGAGTAATGGCTAAAGCAGCTGCAGAAATCAGCACGTCGAAGTATGACGCTGGTCAAATCCAGGTTCTCAAAGGTCTCGAGGCAGTCCGGAAGCGTCCCGGCATGTACATCGGGTCGACGTCCTCGAGAGGTCTCCACCACCTCGTTTACGAAGTAGTCGACAACTCGATCGACGAAGCAATGGCGGGTCACGCGACCATGATCGACGTGACGATCCACGCCGACGATTCGATCACGGTCATTGATGACGGCCGCGGAATTCCAGTCGACATCCATCCGACTGAAAAGATTCCCGGCGTCGAGTTGGCGATGACGGTGCTGCACGCCGGCGGAAAGTTCGACAAGAGCTCCTACAAGGTCTCGGGCGGATTGCACGGCGTGGGTGTGTCCGTCGTGAACGCGCTCGCCGAGCAGCTCAAGGTGTGGGTGAGGCGCGAGGGGAAGGAGTACTACATGGACTTCCAGCGCGGACACACCGTGTCGAAGCTCACCGTGCTGGCCAAGATTCCACAGAGAGTCCGAGGCACGACTGTCTGGTTCAAGCCCGACCCGACGATCTTCACCGAGCTGAGGTACGACTACTCGACGGTGGCGAACAGGCTGCGCGAGCTCTCGTATCTGAACAAGGGTCTGACGATCACGATCAAGGACGAGCGCGTCGGCGAGGAGAAGACGGAAGTCTTTCACGCCAAGAACGGACTCAAGGAGATGGTGCAGTTCCTCAACGAGAAGAGGAAGGTGCTGCACTCTGAGGTGGTGTACATCGATACGGAGCGCGACGGCGTCGAGATCGAGCTGGCGTTCCAGTACAACGATGGCTACAACGAGAACGTCTTCTCCTTCGTCAACAACATCAACACGCATGAGGGTGGAACGCATCTCACCGGCCTCAAGTCGGCGCTGACGCGCACGATCAACGCCTACGCGGCGAAGAACGGCGCGCTCAGGAAGGCCGACTTCACGCTGAGTGGTGACGACGTGCGTGAGGGACTGACCGCGGTGCTGTCGGTGAAGGTCCGCGAGCCGCAGTTCGAGGGTCAGACCAAGACCAAGCTCGGCAACTCCGAGGTCGAGGGCGCGGTGAAAACCGTGGTCAACGAGCAGCTCTCGGCGTATCTCGAGGAGCATCCTCGTGTCGCGAACAGCATTATCGAGAAGACCGTCTCGGCGGCACTGGCTCGTGAAGCGGCTCGTAAGGCGCGCGACCTGACTCGGAAGAAATCAGCTCTGGATGTCGGACATCTTCCCGGCAAGCTGGCTGATTGTTCGTTGAGCGATCCCGCGCTCTGCGAGATCTACCTGGTAGAGGGCGACTCGGCCGGCGGCTCGGCGAAGCAGGGACGCAATCGCGCGTTCCAGGCGATTCTGCCGCTACGCGGAAAGATTTTGAACGTCGAGAGGGCGCGCATCGACAAGATTCTCGGCAATGAGGAGATCCGGACGATCATCACCGCGATCGGTGCGGGGATCAAGGACGACTTCAACATCGAGAACGCCAGGTATCACAAGCTGATTCTGATGACGGATGCCGACGTGGACGGGGCGCATATTCGGACGCTGCTGTTGACGTTCTTTTATCGGCAGATGCCGCAGCTCATTGAAGCAGGCTATGTGTACATCGCGCAGCCGCCTTTGTACCGCGTGGCCCGGGGGAAGGAAGAGTTCTACGCGTATGATGAGAAGGAGCGCGAGGAGTATGTGAAGCGGCTGTCAAACGGCGAAGGCAAATCGACCGTTAACATCCAGCGGTATAAGGGGCTAGGAGAGATGAATCCGTTGCAGCTCTGGTCGACGACTATGGATCCGGAGACCCGGACGATTCTTCAGGTCACCGTGGAGGACGCGCTACTCGCGAACGACACTTTTGAAAGGCTGATGGGTGACGATGTCGAGCCGCGCAGACTCTTTATCGAGGAGAATGCGAAGTTTGTGAGCAATTTGGATATCTAGGAGTAGTCCCAATACAGCCATGGAAAGGCAGTGCCTCAAGGCACTGCCTTTTTTTTGCCACCCCGTGGCCGGAACCAGACGCGCCTGTGTCGGCAGACGCTTGCCACAGCCTTTGTGTGATAGAATTCCGGCATCCCGTGATATGAAATCGACATTGTGCAATTGAGGTGTGGTTACAATGTTGTTGCACGCTTTTGCACATATCCTCAAGTCGCGTAGTCTGCCCCGGTGCGCGAAATATCTATCGGTGGCCCACATGTCTCAGGACGCTATGCTCGTACAACAAACGTCTAGCGACAGCACTCCCAACGGTGGATCGCCTCTGAGGACGTACTTGGGTTATGGTAGCGATGTGGCAACTGCGGCATCCTCGCGACTAGAGCGACTTTGACTTACTCGCGGGAGCCCCATACGCGTCGTCTTCCAAGCGGTCTACATCACTTCGACCGCGAGGCCTGACCGGTCTCTCCCTCTATGACAACTGCTCTTCCACGTGCTGCTCTAAAGGCGGACGCTGACAGCGATCCGCGCCAAATCGCACCGTGGGTACGCATTGTAATAATGCTACTCGCGCTATCTGGCGGAGCCATACTGTCGTATCGGATCACTGGCTCGACCCTGCCCAGCGATCCGAAAGACGCCATGATTTTCCAAAACGGCGTACTCCTAATCGTGCTAGGATCCGCGCTAATAGAATACAAGTTTACAAAACCCGCAGATTCCGTTGTCAATGCGCTCGCCGGCATGATGACTTTATTTGGCGTGTACTATCTCGCGCCAAGCCTTGCGTGGTGGGTTGTCTTCCTCTATTGCGCCTCCGTGTTCGTAATTGGGACATTGTGTGTCGCGGTTAGCTCAGGCCCAGATCTGGCGCCGTGGCAACAACGGGTTGCGTTTGCTACCTACCGTGCAGCCGTATTCTTTGGGCGCGCGCGTCTTCTCTACTCGGTGTTGTTCCTTTTCGCGCTCTTCGCGTTCCGATCGATTCAATCGCAAGGAACTATCGAACTCGTAATCTTTTGGGGCCTTTTTGTGGTCTTATGGCCCCTTGGCGTCCCGGAGTTTCTTACGTTGTGGAGAAGTCGACAGCGCAAGCACGCTCTAGCGATTGGTCGTGTCGTACAGACTGATTGGCCAAACATCGTTCGCGTTGCCTTGAACGATGGAGCCATATGGAGTCCTGCCCATCTTAAGCTCTTACGCCAGTCCGACGGAAAACAGATACTAGTAGTCCCTCTGTATACGCAACCTCAGGAAGAGGTTGTTATCGGTACGGGAATCTGTATTGGACCCTGCGCGCTGGAGTACCCGGGCTTGAACGCAGGCAACATTTACGATGCTCCGGAGGAGGAGCAATTGAGCCAAGAGGATCTGGCTCGGGCGCTCGGCGCGGACGTGGCGTCAAAGTTGATCGGGTTCGTTGTTGAAGATTCTGAGATCGCTCAGCTGCGAGTCGAGACTTGGGATGTTGATGCTTGTCACGAGGGCATGTTGGTTTTCGTTGTGGTGGGTGGTAACCGCATTTATTACCAGGTTACAAACGGGACCACGCGCGAGGAGGCTTTGCAGTCAAACCGTCACGGGTATCAAGTAGCTACCGTCGCACAAGTGGGCAAGCACACGTACGATCGCGGATTCACGAAGTATTCGTGGTTACCGCCAATGAACGCCCCGGTATTCTCACTTCCGAGCGGTGCAAGCGCGGAATCGCCGGCAACCGATCCTGGTGACTTTGTGTACGGCATGATGCCTGAGACAGTCATTCCCGTCGTGGGAGCCCTTGTCGATGCCATCGACCATCACATCGCCCTGCTTGGAGTAACTGGGTCGGGCAAGACAGAACTGGCGTTCGAGCTTATTCGCCATGCCGCCGCTCAGGGCGTAAGATAATTTGCGTAGATCTCACGGCTCGTTACGCCAAGCGCCTTTCGGATCTGTCGCCGGTGATGCTCTCGCTATCGGCGCAGACGAGCGCGGAACTTGGAGCAAAACTGTTTGATGCCGAAACTGGAAGCTACGGTGCCGGACAGGAGAAGAAGGTGCTCAAGACTTTCACCGACAAGCTACGTACCGAAGTTGGCAAATCAGTGAAGGATTTCCTCGATTCAGGCGGCGTTGACAATCGGATCGGCCTGATCACCCTAGAGGAGATTGCAAACACCAAAGCAACATTGACAATTACAGAGCTGTATCTCAGCACGATCTTGCGGTATGCAAAAGAACGCTCGCGCGCGGCCAATCGAATTCTGGTGGTGTTGGAAGAAGCTCACACAGTTGTCCCCGAACCGTCTTCGATGGGGCTAGGTGATCATGATTCGAGAGGAGTGGTTGGCAAGATTGCACAGATCGCACTACAAGGCCGAAAGTATGGCGTCGGCCTGTTGGTCGTCGCTCAACGCACCGCGACGGTGAGCAAGTCGATCCTCACCCAGTGCAATACTGTCATCAGTTTTACTTGCATCGACGACACGAGTCTCGGTTTCCTAAGCAATGTTTTCGGTCGGGCCCATACTGAACTCATTCCCAATCTCCCACCCCTCCATGCGGTAGTGTACGGGAAGGGTGTTCGAAGTGAACGGCCCCTCATCGTTCAAATTCCATTCTCCAGTGAAAAGAAGCGACTGGCTGACATGGCAGATGGTCGCATCGCGGTAGGACCAGACGCTCCGGCGCCACCACCACCAGGTGCTCTCGACAGTACGTGATACTCGATGGCGTCACAGCCTAGCAATTACTAATGAGCAGTATCATGTCGCAACACTGAGGGTTCTATCGGTAAATGCGTAAAATTCTGTTCATTGGGGTCACGGCCTTTCTGATCATAGCCCTGGCAGTGGGAATCATCGCTGGATACGGACTGCCGTGGACGGGGTTTCAGGGTTATGTGGACTCGACCGGCGCTAGAATCCCACCGAAGAAACTGTGGGATTGGCTCGAGCTATTGGTCGTGCCGATGTTTCTTGCCGTCGCTGTGTGGTGGCTCGATGGATCCCGGAAGCGCTCCGAGCAAGCGGTAGAGACCGATCGCCAACGAGAACGAGTACTCGAAGAGTATCTCGGGCACATCACTGGCATAATACTGAGTGGCAAGTTGATCGCTGCGGATGCGGCGGCCCGAAGCGTCGCTAGAACTCGCACACTTACGGCATTGCGGCGCTTGGACGGCGGTCGGAAGGCGCAATTGCTCCAATTCCTTTACGAATCGGGATTGGTCGGCAAGAGCCCGGTAATTAACCTGAACGGCGCCGATCTCTCGGATGCCGAGCTGGACGAGGCCAAACTCCGTGATTCCGAACTCCGCGGTCTCTATTTTCAGAGAGCTTCGCTTAGGCGGGCCCAATTGGACGGGGCCGATCTTCGCGGCTCAGACTTCACCGCTGCAGACTTTACTGGGGCAACTTTCGGTACAGCCAACCTGACGCAAGCGATATTAGTACAGGCAGTGTTTGAGGATTGCGATCTGTCGCAGACTGTCATGGAAAATGTGGACCTTTCCAAAGCCCGTAGGCAGCCCACAATATTGCCGCGTCGCGGTAAGGAGTAGAACGATGTCAGAAAAGACGTGTGGTGCTTGCGGTGGTTCGGGGTCGCTGCCTTGTCAAGGCTGCTCTGGCTCCGGTACTGCGCAGAAAGGGAGGCTCGACGAAGCCCGAGAGTGGTCGTCGTGCGCGGCGTGTCATGGCAGCGGATCGGTAACGTGTAGGATGTGCGGGGGTAGCGGTAAGGAATCCAGCTAACCATCGAGGTTACGCTGCCAACGTCGCCGGCGTAACGCGACCTCGGCAGTGTGCGCGACAGCCAAGGGAAAGTAGCAATCCAATCTCATTGGTGTCTGGAAGTGTCGCTCTAGCTCTAGCGCGCAGATTGGATGATCCAGATCTCGAGACTCACGTCTTCAGAATCCGGTACCTCACGTGCGTCGCGAGTGGACCATCAGCGGCTGAGATTTTCTCGAGCCGCATGGGACCGCCCTGATGATCGAAAAGCCGTACACCGTCGCCGAGCAGGTGGGGAGCGAGATGGATCAGGATCTCGTCGCAGAGTCCGGCCTTTAGCGCCTGCTGCCCAGGCGACGCGCCGCCGAGCTTGATGTCCTTGCCGCCAGCTACTGCCCGCGCCTGTCGGATGGCGCTGGCGATGCCATCGGTCACGAAGGTGAGATTCGACGGTCCCTTCGGCACCGTCTCGGGAGGCGGAGGCGTGTGGGTGAGAACGAACACCGGCACGCCATTCACAGGGTGCGCACCGTTCCACCCGTTCGTGATGTCGTAGGTCCGCCGCCCGAAAATGAAGGCGCCCGATTCCTCGTACATCTTCTTCACCTGATCGAGGTTCATCCCGGGCTCCGGCCGAAACAGCTTGTTGCGGTATTGGTCCTTCCCCGAGAAATACCAGTCGAAGATGCGCATGCCGTCGTTCTTCCCGAGCGGAAAGTTCTTCCCGTCTCCAGGGCCTGCAACGAATCCGTCGAGCGACATGCTCATGTCGATCACCACTTTAGTCATGGCGTCTTTCGTGTCGGCTTGGTGATCAGCTCACGGGATGAATCGGTATCTGACTGTGACCGTCGCGCTCACCAAAACCTCGGGTGATTGCATCGGACCGGCAAACTCGTAGCGATTCATAAAGCTGACATATCCAGGATTCCCCGCCTGGTTGAATCCCCCGGTCGAGGCGACTTCTATTACCGCGCCAAGGTGACCGCCGAGCGCGGCGGCAAGCGATTCGGCGTCGCGGCGGGCCTGCGACAGCGCCTCGGCGTATCGTAGACGCCGGACCGAGTCGGCAGAGGTCGCCTCGAACATTGGCGGTGACGACGCGCTGGCTCCAGCTGCGATCGCGGCAGCGGCGAGGGGCGTTGTCTGGTCCACGCGGCTCGGCTGAACGCGAATAACATAACGTGCGACAAAGGACGTCTGAGACGAGCTGCCAGGATACCCTGAGGGACTTTGCGCCGGCGAGACGCCATACGGCACGGTACTAATCGCATCGCGACCGTTTGCAAATTGTTGAACCGCACCTGTGACGGCCTGGAGCTTCTGTGATGCGCGTTGTGAAGCTTCGGCCGGCGATTCGCCCGAGCCTTCGATCATCAGATAGAGCGTCACCCGATCTGGCGCGATGCGCGTTGTCCGCGTTGCCGTTGATACGATACGAGGTTCCGGGTCCGCACTCTCGAGACGTGCGTTCTGACCAAACGCTATTGCGGGCAACATCATGAGCACGGCTACTAAATCGTTTCGCATGGGGTCTCCTTGCCAGCCGGGATTTCGGGACAGAGTTAGCAAAAAATGTATGTGAGTTCTTCGCGCTTAGAAATGTCAATTTCGTATCATGGAAATGTCGATTTCATATCATGGCTTGTGAGACCTTGCTGACTGAGCTCGAACATGCCTACCCCCACTGGTTTGCGCGTGTACCGGCTGTTAACTCACTCATACCGTGATCCTGTCCCTGTTAGTGCTTGCGCAGCTCACCAGCGTGGCCCAGCCGATCTACTCCTCCGCTGCGGTGCGCGATCTCGTCACCCGCGCGACGAGCGCGAACCACGCTCCGCCCCCGGAATTCGGCGGGTACCGGGCACACGTGGAGACCGAATTCTCCGTTCTTCTTCGCGACTCGCTCGGGCGCGAACGCTCGGCGCACATTGAGCAGGTCGCCTCCGCGGTCCACTGGACGCGGGGAGGAAGCTACGACATGCACATCCTCGGTTATCGAACGCAGTCGAGGGGATCATTGGTATCGATGATGAGCTTCGTCGGTGGCTGGACCGAGCCGTCCCTCTATGGTGAGCGACTGACACTCGGCGTCCAACTGGACAGCTCGCGGCGGCTGCGCCGGAAGCCACAGTCCGATACGATCGTTGCGGTTCATCCGTTCGCGGCCGACCGAGAACAGTTCTATCGGTATTCCGGCGGCGACACTGTTGTCGTGATGCATACGCTCACGCGCACTATTCCCATTGTGCGCGTGCATGTGACGCCGCACCTGCGAGACTCCACACGCTTCGCCGCGTTCGACGGGGAGATCGATCTCGACGCCGATCGTGCGCAGATCGTGCGGATGCGTGGGCAGTTCGTCGTCCTCGGAAAGGCGAAAGGAGGAGGCTCGTTCATTACCCGAATGTCGCGCCTCGCAACGCGAATGCCGGGCCTCGTCGCTGTCGCGTACTGCGAGTTCGTCAACGCGGAAATCGAGGGGCGCTATTGGCTGCCCGCATTCCAGCGCACCGAGCTCCAGTCTTCTTTCGCACTGCTGGGCGACACGCGGGCCGTGACGCGGGTCGTTTCCCGCTTCAGTGATCACCTTGTTGATAGTACAGCCGATACTGTTGCAGCTACCGAGGCGGCGACCGGCATTCCGCACCACACTACATGGGCGCCATCCGATAGTGTGAGCCATTATCACGGCTGGACGCAATCGCTCGGCGACGCCACCACGAATGTTACAGCGGATGACTTCGACGACGTCGCGCCTGACATCTGGAAGAAAACCGGCGGAGTGCGGGTCGATCTCTTTCCGGAGAGAACGGACAATGTCGTCCGCTACGATCGAGTGGAAGGACTCTACACCGGCGTCGAATTGAACCTTCATATGAGGAACGTCGTTCCTGGTTTGAGCGCGGGCGCGATCGTGGGCCGGGCGTGGACCGAGGAAACGTTTCGCGGCGGCGCGCACGTCGCGCTGCGTCGCGATCCCTGGACTGTACGTGCGCAGGCAGAACGAACCCTCGCCACGACCAACGACTTCATCCGCCCACTCGGGCCAACGAGTGGTGGGCTCGCGGCGATGGTCGGCTCGACGGACGACTTCGACTATGTCGACCGGCGTGTGGCGCTGGCGTCAGTGATGCGCGTGCTCGGCTCGCTCGATCGCGGGTTCGTGATGGCCCAGCTCGGGGCGGGGGACGATCGCGCCGAGCGTGCACGACTGACTCATGGGATAATCCTTGGCGGATCTTTTCGTCCGAATCGCGGAGTTACCGAGGGCACTTATGCACTCGGTGTAATCGACACCGAGCTGCACCCTGACGTGACCGGCGAATCGATGGATCCCGGCATTGGCGCTGCGACCCATTACGAGATCGGTCGCGGAGGACTCGACTGGCAGCGCGCGCAGCTGTCGCTGTTCGGAAGAAAATATTGGGGACCGATCGCATTGTCCGTCGACGCGGAGGGCGGCGCAGTGTGGGGAGCAGCCATTCCCCCGCAACAGCTCTTTGAGATGGGTGGAAGTGGAGTGCTTCCAGGCTACACGTACAAACAGTTTGCCGGGGATCGCGCCGCACTCCTGCGTAGCGATGCGTCTTATTCATTTCCGATTTGGAGGTCTCCACGCCGCTTCTGGCGGAGCTTTTTCATTCCCGGATTGGGGCCTGGATTGGCGGCACGACTGCAAGGGGGATGGACCGAGCTCCTGTCAAACGCATCCCGCATCGCTGTTACGGAGCTGGGGGCGGGATGGAGCGCGACCCCTGTGTCAGTCCCCACAGGCGGTTTTCGCGCAACGTTCGGATTGGGAGTGACACTGTTTTCGGGATCGCTTCACCTCGGCATTGCCCGCCCGGTTGATCATCAAGCACCATGGCGATTGGTGGGCGGTCTCGGGCGGAATTTTTGATCTCAATAATCAGCCCGAATCGCCAGGTGGCGCGGTCGTGAAGCCGGCGATCAAGGCGAAGGATTTTGATTTTACGAGCTTGTCGGACGCAGTATAATTCGTCTTCTCCGCCGTCACGCATTATAGCGTAACGGAGCGAGTGAACTAAATGATCATCCTGAGATGCAGGCTTACCCTCAGGGTGTCGGTACCGCGGCGAAGCACGAGCTGCCTGGTCTTTCCTGCGGAGCGCAACAGGTCCCGCGCGGGCTGCGCGTTCGGGCTCCCGACATTCGCGCCATCGATGCTCAGGAGCTGGTCTCCAGGCTGAATCCCGGCCGCATCGCCGGCGCTGCCCTTGGCCACGTACGCCACCTCGATCGGAGCGTCCGCTCCAATTTCGCGCCGCAACGTGAGACCGCTGGCGTCGATAGAGTCAGGAAGCGAGAAGTTGTTCTGGGGCTCCAGAATCGCTCTAGAATGCGGGTAATCGAGGATCAATCTCGACCTCCGCATCACCGGCACACCGATCGTCCCGTCGGTTGCTGCATTCATTCCGAATGCTCCATCCGTCGCACTCGAGAGGGCGGTGCTGGGCCGGTTGATTTCCAGCTTCCCGATTCTCAGCTGCGGCAGTCGAAGAAGCTGTCCTTCCAGAGTTCCGCCAACGCCCGTCCCAAATACTCCGACCACCGTAGTCGTGTCGTGCGCGATGCCGTACCTAGTGACGAACCCGCTGGACAGACGAAGCGCGTAGGCTGCCGAGCCCAAGTCGAGGTGAAGATTGGCGGGGATCGTTCCCCTCGTGCGCGTGACGACCGATGCGTTGATCACCGGCAAGCGGTGCTCAAAGGTGAGGGGGACTACAACGCCGGAGCCTGTATATTGAAATTTCGCGGGCTCGTAGAGCGTGATTGTTTTTGATTGATAGTCGATCGCCACGACATAGCTCTCGAACAGCTCGTATCCGAGTGCCCCCTGGACATCGTGTCCCACTTTTGTCTGGACGTCGTGGAAATCCACCGATGCAACCCGGGCGTTCGACAGCGTTGCCATTCCCACCCGAACACTGCGGGCGTTTCCGATCCTCACGCTGGTATTGCTGTTGCCCACCGCCGTGCCGCGCATGAACCGCGACCACTCCACGTCCGCCAATCGCGCGAATGCGCTATCAAGCACGAGCGCGCCCGAGCCAGAATCGAGAATGAGTAGTGTCGGATGTCCGTTCACTTCGACGCTTACAATCGCGTAGTCACCCCGCAGCTCGAATGGAACCACGACCGGATCCGTCAGCCGACTCGCTTCCACGCCCGAGCAGCCGGCGGTGATGAACGCGAGGAATATCGCGATGGTCTTCATTGGCTCAACCGTACGGCGGGAGAGGCAACCGGGTTTCTGTGAGATGCGATCGGCAAGCGAATTCAGTAGCCCGCCTGGCTCGCGAACCGTTGACCGCACTCCTTGCGGCATACATCTTCGACTTACGAGGCCCTCTGTGAACCGGTCACACCCCGATGACCAGGAGCTGGCATGCATGAGAAGGTTGTGGTCATTACCGGCGCGAGTGGCGGGATCGGCGCTGCGGTGTCCGAGGCGCTGGCGGCGCGTGGAGCGTCGCTCGGGCTGGTGGCACGGCGCGAGAATGCGCTGGGCGCAGTAGCCGCTCGTTGCGGCCAGTCTGCACATCCGATCGTCGCCGACGTGACACGCCGTGAGGACGTGCGCCGAGTGGTTCAGGAGACGCTTGCGCGGTTCGGCCGGATCGACGTCTGGGTGAACAATGTCGGGCAGGGGATTTCCCGCCTGCCGTCACAGCTAACGGATGAAGACATCGACGACATCATGCGGACCAACGTCAAGTCTGCTCTGTACGGGATGCAGGAGGTCATGACCCACTTCCAGGCGCGGAATGCCGGACACGTGATCAACATCTCGTCGATGCTGGGGCGGATTCCGTTCGCGATCACGCGATCAGCGTACAGCGGCGCGAAACACTTTCTGAATGTTCTGACCGCGAACTTCCGAGCTGAGGTGCAGCAGACACATCCAGGAATCCAATTCTCCCTCATCTCACCTGGAGTGGTGCGGACCGACTTCGGGCTGCACGCTCGCCACGGTGGGCCCGACTCACGCCAGCTACCTGACTCGCAGAGTGCTGAAGAAGTGGCGGCAATCGTCGTTAGCGTCATCGAATCGCGGCGCCCCGACGTGTACACACGGTCCGGCGCGCACGCCCAGGTCGTCGCGTACTTCGACTCGCTCGGCGCGGATCCGTGAGCGAGATCCTCTGCGCAGCAAGTAACTGTACTTCACGAAGAAGTAATCCGACCTGCGCCTGAGCGGCTGCCAGTTGAACCGCTGCGTCTCATCGGGTAGGCCGACCGCCTGGCTGCCGTATCCCAGGAACAACACCGTTCCCGGCGTCGGCTGGTAGAGCCGTACTTCCTCGAGCAGCGCCGGCGGCATTGGCACTAGCCATTCTTTTCGCTTCTTGTCGGCCTCCGCCTTCCAGCGGATCCCCGCAGCTCCGTTTGTGAGTGGCGCTAAGATCCCACAAAGATTGCGCGTTTGGCCCTCGAAGCCGCTGGACTACGCTTACTCTCCCACCGGGCCCCGTGTAAGGCGTTCATAGAATCCCGGGGAGGAATGGCGTCGTGAAGTCTTTGCGAAATGTGGTAATTGATTTCCAGCTGGTAACGATAACGGCCCTGCTGTCGTTGTTTGGATTGGCGATGGTCTATTCCGCCGGACAAACGGACATCAAAACCGCAGCGGCGTCCGCTTACAAGTCACAGGCAATGTGGCTGCTGATCGGTGTGGTATCGACTTACGGGCTCTTGAAGATGCCCGTTCGATTCATCAAATGGGCAACGTGGCCAGCCTACTTGTTCACGCTGGCGCTTCTGCTCTCCCTCCTCGTTCTCGGCGTCGGCTCAGGTGCTAACGGTCACACGAGAAGCTGGCTCGCCATTGGAGGCCACCGGCTTGGCCAGCCCGCCGAATTCGCCAAGCTCACCGTCGTGTTGATGCTGGCCAAAGTGCTTTCTGAATCGCCGCTGTCTCCGAAATCCCTCCTGGAATTGTGGAAGCCAGCGCTGGTTGTCGGGCTCCCCTGGTTGCTAATAATGCTGCAGCCGGACCTTGGCTCGAGCATCGTCTTCATCGGAATTTTCTTCGGGATGCTCTATTGGTCGGGAGTCGCATGGCCGATGCTCCTTCTCATCGCGAGCCCGGCAATCAGTCTGTTGCTCTCCTTCAGCGTAGGACTCTGGGGCGCGTGGTTCTTCATTCTGCTCGCGCTCGTTCTCTGGTATCGTCCGTACCTCATCGAGGGAATCGTTCTAATGGTGCTCAACGTCGCCACGGGCGTGATCGCACCGATGATGTGGGAGAAGATGGCGCCCTATCAGCAGAATCGATTGAAGGTCTTCATCGATCCGTCCGCGGACCCGCGACAGTCTGGCTACCATGTGCTGCAATCAAAGATTGCAATCGGGTCCGGCGGAATGTTCGGCAACGGGTTCACGCTGGGAACGCAAAAACGGAGCGGTTTTCTTCCCGAGCAACATACCGACTTCATTTTTGCGGTCGTCGGCGAGGAGCTTGGCTTCATCGGAGTCACCGTCGCCCTGACGCTGTTCCTTGCGCTCCTGCTGCGAGCAACGGGGATTGCTTCCCGCGCGAACGACTCATTCTCCAGTCTTGTCGCATACGGCCTCATGTCGTCGTGGCTCGTCCATATTGCGGTCAACATTGGGATGACACTCAACCTCATGCCGATCGTGGGAATTCCGCTTCCGTTTTTCAGCTATGGTGGATCGATGATGCTCGCGAGCTGGCTGTCCGTTGCCGTTCTGCTTCGCATCGCTGGTGAAGGGCGCGGTCATTACAGTCTCTGAGCCAACGCCATCTCCCCAGGGTGCTCAACCGGTGGCTTGGATCACTCCTCAGGGCCACCACCGCTTATTCGAGTACGACCGGCCAAACACAGCATGCAGCGCGGGCCGCGGATCATCGGTTTTGACCACGAGATCGAGCTTATCGGCGACCGGCGTTACCTTGGAAAAATCGCTGTACCGGCGGAAGCTGTGAAAGAAACCAGCCGGTCCGCCGTGTGCGACCTTGCCAAGGAGAATGTCAGGAATAAGGAGGAACTCGTAGACGTAGAACGATCTCAAGCTCTTATCCGAGGGCAGGTCCTTCGTGTCGATTCCCCTCGGAAGAGACCCGTGCTTGCCCCACTGAACGTCGATCTCGGGCGGGCCGCGATTCAGCCAGAGTGTGTGCAGCAACGTGCCGTGCCAATAAGTCCACACTTCGGTCGGCGCGTGGGTATTGGGATCATAGCCAACATACACCACTTCTTCGTCCGAAGGCTTCGCCCACGGCAGCCACTGGCCGTTGACGTCGTGTCGCCATAGAAGATGATAGGCGATGACCGGCTCGGTTGGATGAACGACAGCAACGACGCGATCGAGCGGAAAGGGCTCATCACGCTGGAGGTAGAGCACCGGGGCCACGGACTTCGCGAGCGCCCAGGTGGCACTGTCCGCGCCGAAAGTTGCCGGATTCGGAACCGGAGGCGCATACGCTCCACGACTGCAAGCGCCGAGCGTTGCCACGGTTGCGACTATCAGGACACGACGCACCATCCGGTAAAGCTAGCGGTCGAGTAATCCTGAAGTGGGTGGAAGGACGACGTAAGATTCTGTTAAGATGCGATTGCCGCCTGCCGCGTTCGATCTGCTAATAGTACGCGAGAAAGAATCTCCTCGTCGGCGTGAGCTGCAATGTCGGACCTGGAATCCGGAAAAACGCCAACTCGTGCTTGATCGTTCGCCAGACTTTGTTATCGCCGGGCAAGTGCTCGGGATCGAGGTCGAGCGATACGAGGATTTTTCGCTTGGCTCTCAGTGCGCCACCGGTAGCCGGGTCCACATAGTCGGTGATGGAATAGCCCGGCGAGAGTCGGATGAACGACGGCCAGAATGGCTTGGCTCTCTCGGGCAGCAATCCATGCACGTCGGTGGAGAACCAGTAAGTCTGGCCGGAGTAATCTGTCGTCGCCCGCGGTTGACCCCCGTGTCCCGGCAAGTTGCGCCTGCGATACGCCTCCGTCGGTCGATAAGACCACACCGGCTTTATGTACTGCAGCGCCTTCGTATGCTGCTGCGCTACGGCGAACAGAGCACCCGCTGCGTCGGCGACCAGATCGGATGGGTTGAACCCGTAGAGCTGTTGCGTCCCATCCCACTCCTCGATCTGGAATTGGAATGCATACGCGTACAGCGCTGCCAAAGCGGCGGCACGTGAAGGCGGCACGCACCCGGCCTGGAGCAGCTCCGATGTGAGACGCGTGAGCTGGTATCCACCGAAAAGATGTCCGAACTTGTCGGCATCCCGCTCCTCGCGGTCCCAATCGTTCTCGACGAACCATTTCGGCGAGGGGGTTCCCGACCACCAGGCGTGCTGGAAGTACAGATACAAACCAGCGTAACCCCCGGTGAGCCCCAAACCGGCCGCCGCGCGGGCAAGTCCGCGCGAAGGATTATGGCACTCGCGACTGAACCGGATCGCGGCGGAGTCCGCGGCACTGGGAGTCCAACTACACGGTGAGAGCATCGCCGCCGCACCAACTCCCTCGGCCAGCTGCACGAGGGGCGTCAACCCGATCCTGAGATTGCCGTGCGCCTGAGAGACTGCCGCCACGGTGACGCCCCCGCCAGCCAACGTCCCCATCAACGATCGTCCGAAGCGCTCCACCGGACTACACGACGACGCACCACCCGACCGCGCCGCGCCGAAAGCGGAGCCTAGGACATTTCCCACCCCGAACCCTTTCGCGACCGTGTTGACGTTGCAGACGCGGTCCGAGAACACGCCGCCGCAGGCTTGCGGAAGCGATAGCACAATGCCGCCGAATCCACCGATGACGCCGCCAACCATCGATGACAGCGTTCGGTCCAGGGCCTGGCCAGCAACAACGCGGGGAGCGCCGGCGACAGCGAACGACAAATAACCGAGCGCGCGTAAAACCGAGCGTGGGATCATGGGCTAGAAAGAAGGGCGGTTCGAGGCGCGGCCTCAAGCACCGGCACCGCGATCTTAACGGAATCTTTCGCATCGTTTGCCCCAACGCACCGCGACCGTGGCCGAAACATTGTGCATTGCACCCAAGGTTGTCGTGATCTTAACAAAAACTTTCTCGCCGATTGTCTGAACTATTTCGACGAGAGTTTTACCTTGACAACGTGGTTTGCATCAGCCGTAAAATAGAAATCGTAATCGCCGCCCTGCTTTTCGCCGCGACCGTCGCACATCCCGCGCGCGCCCAGCAGCGTCTGACGCTCGCAGCCGCGGTGAGTTTCGCCATCCGTCATAATCCCGAGCTCGCGATGGCTCGCATCCGCGCCGACTCGGCTGTCGCGGAGGTGAGAATCGCGCGCGCTTATCCAAACCCTCAGCTGCAGTCGAGCCACGGGCTTCCGTCGCAGTACAGCGTCACCATTCCCGTGGATATCGGTCCGCAACGACACTACCGCGTGTCCAGCCAGCGCCAGGGGGTATCGGCGGTTGCGCACGACACCAGCGACATTCGGCGCCAGCTGCTGTTCGCGGTCCGACAGGCGTACTGCGATGCACAGCTCTCAACTGCCCTCAACGAGATCGCGCTGGAGGAGCGTGAAATCGTCCGGCAGCTGCTTGCCGGTGATATAGACCCAGTGGTACCCCGGACGCCGGCGCGTCGGGACTCGGGTTGTCCATCGCGCGTGGGCTGGCGGAGGGTCAGGGAGGCAGTGTGACTTACGCCGACAGGGCGGGCGGAGGAAGTGTGTTCACGTTTGAGATACCCGCGGTATCGATAGATACGCTCACGTAAGGCACGTATTGAGGCGTAAGCTTCGGGGCCCTAGATTGAAGGTCCCTGCCACTCACTTCGAAGGTCCGCCGTCATGTTTGAAAATCTGAGCCTTCCGCACCTCCTGATGGTTTTGGTGGTCGTCCT